>ENA-OREN01002100-OREN01002100.1-marine-metagenome-genome-assembly--contig:-NODE-2100-length-21215-cov-3.993613_pt1 | contig 21215 bp, 29 predicted proteins | sample MGYA00248624_ERZ508555 | MGnify/ENA primary metagenome ERZ508555 (study PRJEB26222, sample SAMN06267773) | marine metagenome | isolation source: Saanich Inlet, British Columbia, Canada | place...
ATCTCATATAAAGAATCAAAATGGATTTATACAATCTATTGTATTTAGTATTCCATTATGAAAGCAGTATTTATTTTAAAATAAAGGAACAAAGACCTCATTTTAAACCAATTGTAAATTATGAATTAAAAGTTGCAATTGATTTATGGTACGAAAACAGAAATAAAGCATTAGACTATTATGGACATATAAGTGATTGGAATACACGTAATATTGTCCATAATGACGATTGTGATGAATTTATTTATCCATCAAAAAGAAATAAAATTGAGAGAAGGTTATCCAATAGGCTCTAGAGTAACACTAAGAGGAGATAGAATGTATGAATTTTTATCAAAACTAGTGAACTTGGCTCTTCCTAGAGTTAGGGACTTTAGAGGGATATCAAATAAAGCTTTTGATAAAAGCGGTAATTACAACTTAGGAATCCAAGATCATTTAGTATTTCCTGAAATTGATCCAACAAAATCAACTAAAGTTAAAGGGCTAAATGTAACAATAGTGACAACCGCTAGGAATGATTCGCAGTCTAAAATTTTATTAGAAAAGTTAGGGTTTCCATTCAAGCGTTAGGAGAGTATATAGATGGCAAAAAAATCAATGATTGTAAAAGCAAAGAAGAAGCAAAAATTTAAGGTAAGAGAATATAATAGGTGCCCAATAACAGGAAGAGCAAGGGGATTTATTAGAAAGTTTGGTATGAGTAGGAACGCATTTAGGAAACTTGCAAGCGAAGGCTTAATACCAGGAGTTAGAAAGGCTAGTTTATAGTCAGAGGATAAAATTATGGTTACAGACCCAATATCAGATATGTTAACAAGAATTAGAAATGCAATCAATGCAAGACATAAAGCTGTCGAAATACCTAATTCAAAGTTTAAGCTTCAAATTGCAAAGATTCTTGAAGAGGAAGGATTTATTCAATCATTTGATAAAATTTCAAAAGATAAATTTTCCTTCATTAAAATTAATTTAAAATATAGCAAAGATAAAAGAACGTCGGTTATAAAAGAAATCAAAAGAATAAGCAAGCCCGGTCTAAGAGTTTATGTTAACAAAACAGAGATTCCTAGAATACTAGGCGGTTTAGGTACTTCAATCATATCAACATCAAAAGGTGTTATGACCGGAAGTAAGGCTAGAGAAATAGGAGTTGGTGGAGAAATACTCTGTAGTATTATATAGGTGTAGTTATGTCAAGAATAGGTAATAAAGAAATTGTTTTCAGTGAAGATGTTGAAGTAGTCTTAGAGGGCAACGTAGTAAAAATCTCAGGACCAAAAGGTATCCTTCAAAGATCAATACCAGAAGGTATAACTCTTAATATAGAGGCAGGAAGAGTTAATGTTAGTAGGAATAGTGAGGAGAAAAGAATAAAAGCCTTCCATGGTCTTACTAGATCCTTAGTTAATAATATGGTTATTGGGGTTAAAGAAGGTTTTCAAAAATCATTAGATATAATAGGAACAGGTTATAAATGTGATGTTAAATCTAAAAATGAGTTAGTCTTAAACTTGGGATATTCGAACCCAATAAACTTTAACTTGCCTGAGTCTATAGATGCTGAAGTTGAAAATAAAGGAACTTTGCTAAAGATATCTGGCGTTGATAAAGAATTGGTAGGTGAAGTCACTGCTAGGATTCGTAAGCTTAGAAAGCCAGAAAGATATAAAGGTAAGGGTGTTAGGTATACTGGAGAAGTAGTAAAATTAAAAGCAGGTAAGGCTGCAGGCGGAAAAGGTGCTAAGTAATGATAAAACCAATAGTTAAGAATAAATTAAGAATTACTCGTCACAAAAGAAATAGAAAAAATATTTCAGGAACAAGCACGGTTCCAAGGCTATATATATTCAAGTCTCTAAAAAATTTATATGTAAACTTAGTCGATGATAAAAGTGGCAATACCTTAATATCAGTTTCAACATTAAAAACTGATACGTCTGATATAGTAAATGAGATAGTTAAGAAAGCCGACATATTGGGTATTAAAAAATTAGTTTTTGATAAAAGTGGATACAAGTTTCACGGTAGAATAAAAATAATTGCGGACGAACTTAGAAGTAAGGGATTAAATTTTTAATTTGGAGTGTAATTTTGAAAAATAATAATTCGAGGAATAGTTTAGATAAAGATTTTGCAGAAAAGATAGTCCATATAAGAAGAGTGGCTAAGACAACAAAAGGTGGAAAGAATTTTCATTTTACGGCATTAGTGGTTATAGGAAATAGTAAAGATAAAGTTGGAGCAGGCCTTGGTAAGTCTAATGAAGTTCCAGATGCTATCAGAAAAGGTATAGATAAAGCTAAAAAGAATCTAATTGAAATAAGCTTAAACGGTAGAACTATTAGTCATGAAGTTTATGCTAAACATTTAACAAGTCAGGTAATGATAAGGCCTGCAAGTTCAGGTACTGGTGTTATAGCTGGAGGAGCAGTAAGGTCTGTTTTGGAATTAGCTGGAATTAAAGATGTTTTAACAAAGTCATTGGGTTCTAGGAACCCAATTAATGTTGTAAATGCAACAATTGAATGTTTGAAACAATTAAATGATCCTGCAGAAACTGCAGCAGATCATGGTAAAAAGCAAGAAGATTTAGATTTACCAAAACAGTATTATAGAAATAAGGCAGAAGGTGAAGTTAATGCTTAATGAATTAGTTAAAACTAAGAATAAAAAAAATAGAACAAGAGTAGGAAGAGGTCCTGGGTCAAAAGGTAAGACAGCAGGTAGAGGACATAAAGGTCAGAATTCAAGATCTGGAGGCGGAGTTCCTATACTTTTTGAAGGTGGTCAGTCAAGTTTTGTTTTAAGAACACCTAAAAGAGGTTTCAGAAATTATAATAGAAAAGAATATGATGTCATTAATGTCGGTACTTTGAATAAGATAGACAATCTTGAGAAAATTGATTTAGAATCATTAATCAAGATAGGTCTAATAGATGGAAATAAGCCTGTGAAGATTTTAGGTAACGGTGATTTTGATAAAAAGTATGAAATCTCCGCAAACCATTTTTCAAAATCAGCCACAGAAAAAATTAAATCTGCAGGTGGCAGTATAAAGATAGTTTAATAATATGGATACTGTGCCTAAGATTCCTGAACTGAATAAAAGAATTCTATATACATTATTAATACTTATTATTTATAGGCTAGGTGTATTTGTTCCTGTACCCGGTGTCGATTCTCAAGAAATATTAAAAGTTTTTACTAGTCAGGGGAAGTCATTCTTTGATATTATTAATTTGTTTTCTGGTGGAGCATTTGAAAGAGCTTCAATATTTGCTCTCGGCGTCATGCCATATATTACTTCTTCAATTGTTATGTCTTTAGTGACAAAAACTTTTCCTAAGTTGGAGGAAATGCAAAAGGATCAGCTTGGAAAAAAGAAAATAGCTCAATATTCCAGGTATTTAACGATATTAATTTGTTTTTTTCAAGGCTCACTTCTTGTAACTGCATTGCAAACTGGACTAGGTACTGGTGCAGAAATTGTATTTAATCCAGGAATGAGTTTCTTTGTTTTAACTATTATTACACTAACGGCTGGAACATTCTTTGTAATGTGGCTAGGCGAGCAGATAACAAACAACGGGATTGGTAATGGCTTGTCACTAATAATTGCTACTTCCATCATTGCAGGAATACCTAGTGCAACAGGAAATTTATTTAATTTTGTTAAAATCGGTCAGCTAAATGTTTTAACTGTAATTCTATTTCTTATAATAATGCTCTTCATTCTTTATTCTATAGTGTTTGTTGAGAGATCATTTAGAAAAATTCCCATTCAGTATCCTCAAAAAACTAAAGGAAGAAAAATCTTTTCTGGTCAATCTTCTCATTTACCATTGAAGATAAATCCTGCGGGAGTTATCCCTCCAATATTTGCTTCATCGATTCTACTCCTTCCTTTAACAGTGTTTAATTATGTTGACATTCCAAGTGTAAATAATTTTGCTCAAACTTTTTTAAATAATAGTTTTTTCTATAATTCAGTTTTTGCTGTACTAGTTATATTTTTTACTTTTTTCTATACAGGGATGGTAATTAAGCCTGATGAGATGTCTGAAAATCTAAAAAAAGGTGGGGCTTTTATTCCTGGGATTCGACCTGGAAAGAATACAACTGATTATATTAAATTAATAATGTCAAAACTTACAGTTATTGGCGCCATATACCTTGCAATTGTTTGCATAATACCAGCCATATTAAATGCTAAACCTTTTAGCTTACCTTTCTACTTTGGCGGCACATCTCTTCTAATTGTTATAGGTGTTACGCTAGATACAATTCAACAAATTGAATCTTTCTTGATTTCGTCTAACTATGATCAGATGAATGGAAAGAAAACAAAAAAAGAACCTAGTAGGTTTAATTTGAGGTGAGAGAATGATTTTAGTTTTATTTGGACCCCCAGGAGCCGGAAAAGGAACACAGGCTGACGCACTGAAGGACAGGTTGGATTTGTTACATCTTTCAACGGGTGACATATTACGAGAAGAGGTATCTAAAGAGTCAGAATTGGGTTTAATGGCTAAAAAATTTATGGAAGCAGGTGAGCTGGTTACAGACGAACTTATTATTAGCATGATTAAGAATAAGATTACTACAGAGACTTCTGGTAAAGGTTTTTTACTTGATGGTTTTCCTCGAACAATATCTCAAGCTCATGCATTAGATGCTATGCTTAAAGCTAATAGCCTGAAGGTTGACAATGTTGTTTCCTTGGAAGTTCAAGATTCTGTTTTAATTGAAAGGCTTCTTTTGAGAGGACGAAGCGATGATAATGAAGAGACTATAAAAAACAGATTAGATGTTTACAAGAACCAGACCTTACCTATCAAAGAGTATTATAAAGATTTAGGTATATTAGTTGAAATAAAGGGTGACGATTCTGTTGAAATCGTTTCGGAGAACATATTTAAAGCTTTATAATAGAGATTATGGCAATACAATTAAAAAATAAGAAAAATATTGAAAGAATAAAGAATTGCGGTGCAATTATTGCACAAGTCCAACAAATCTTATCTAAATTAGTAGAGCCTGGTGTTTCTACCTGGGAATTAGACAAAGTTGCTGAGGAATATACTCTTTCAAAAGGTTTCAAACCAGCCTTTAAGGGTTATCAAGACTTTCCTGGATCAATTTGTGCATCTATTAACAAAGAAGTTGTTCATGGTATTCCATCAAAAAATAGAATTTTAAAAAATGGTGATATTATAGGTGTTGACTTTGGGGTGTTTAAGGATGGTTTTTATGCTGACTCTGCTTTTACTTTTGGTGTTGGTGACCTAAATGAGGAGACTAAGAAGCTTGTTGATGTAACGAGGAAATCGTTAGATAAAGGAATTGAGAATGCAGTCGTAGGTAACAAGCTTTATGATATCTCAAAAGCAATACAGGATTATGTTGAAGAAAACAGGTTTTCTATAGTTAGATCATATGTTGGACATGGAATCGGAAGAAACCTTCATGAGGACCCACAAGTACCTAACTTTGTTTTAGATTCGGAGAAAAGAGAAAAATCTCTCGACCTTGTAGAAGGGTTAGTTATAGCAATAGAGCCTATGGTTAATATTGGAGCACCAGACGTTGAAGTCACTGACGATAATTGGACTGTTGTTACTAAAGATGGTAGCCTATCTGCACATTTTGAACATACAATCGCAATAACAAAAAAAGGACCAGTTAATTTAACTAACTAAATATGGCAAAAGAAGATAGAATAGAATTAGAAGGAACAATTTTAGAAGCGTTACCTAATGCTATGTTTAAGGTTGAACTTGAAAATGAGCATAAAATACTTGCATATGTTTCCGGTAAGATGAGAACCCACTTTATTAGGATTCTGCCTGGAGATAAGGTCAAAGTAGAGGTTTCCCCTTATGATTTGACAAAAGGAAGAATAACCTATAGATTGAAGTGAGTTTATAAGATATAATATAAGCTTTTTATTGGAGAGATTATGCCTAGAATTGCAGGAGTAGATATACCAGATAATAAGAGAGTTGATGTCTCTTTAACCTATATATATGGTGTAGGACCCAAGGTATCGAAAGATATACTCACAAGTGCAAATATTGACCCAACGACTAAAACAAAAGACCTAACAGACTCTGATGTTTCTAAAATTAGACAATATATTGAAAGCGATTGTCTAGTTGAAGGTGAATTAAGAGTGGAAATTCAGAACAATATTAAAAGATTGTCGGATATAAATTCATACAGAGGGATCAGACACAGAAAGAAACTACCTTCTAGAGGCCAAAGGACTAAATCTAACGCTAGAACTAGAAGAGGTAAGAAAGGTCTTGCTATTGCTAAGAAAAAGTTAGCAGCTAAATAAATTTTGGAGCATCTATAAATTGAAAAAAGTAAAAAAAGTAAAAAAAGTAAAAAAATTTGTTGAATCAGGACAGGCTCATATTCAAGCTACCTTTAATAATACTATAATTACCATAACTGATGAGTCGGGAAATGTTTTATCATGGGGAGCTGCTGGAAAAAAAGGTTTCAAGGGGACTCGAAAAGGGACACCTTTTGCGGCACAAATGGCAGCTGAGGACGCAGCAAAAAAAGCATTAGAATTTGGCATGAAAACAATATCAGTTTTTGTTAAAGGACCAGGGCCAGGTCGTGAGACAGCAATAAGATCAATACAGAATGTAGGAATTAAAGTAAGTTCAATAAGAGACGTTACTCCTTTGCCGCATAATGGTTGTAGACCACCTGCAAAGAGAAGAGTCTAAGAGGTATAAATTGTCAAGATATACAGGACCAACAACTAAACTATCCAGAAGAGAAGGGCAGGAACTTTTCTTAAAAGGAGATAGATCTTATACAGATAAAGCTGCTAGACGTCTTGACGTTAAGCCTGGACAGTCACAGTCTAATTTTAGACAGAAATATTCTGAATATGCTGTTAGATTAAGAGAAAAGCAGAAATTAAAAAGAATCTTTGGATTAACCGAGAAGCAATTCAGGAATAATTACATAAAAGCTGCTAAGGAAAATGGTGTTACCGGTCACAATTTAATTTCTAATCTTGAGAGGCGCCTTGATAATGTTGTTTATAGACTTGGAATGCTTAGTTCAAGAAGTGAAGCAAGACAGTACGTAAATCATGGTCACATATTAGTTAATGGTAAAAAAGTAGATATTCCTTCATTTATAGTTTCTTTAGAGGACCGTATTGAATTAAAGGAAAAGATTAGGGACAACGTAAGAGTCAAAAGTTCGATTGAATCAGTTGCAAGAAGAGGTGTACCAGATTGGTTAGAACTAAACTCTGAAAAACTAGAGGGAATTATTAAAAGGCTACCAAATAGAGAGGATTTTAAACAACCTGTCGATGAACAATTAATTATTGAGTTTTACTCAAAATTATAGGAGAAATAAATGGAATTTCAGAAAAACTGGCTTGGTCTTCATAGGCCTAAATCTATTCAAGTAGATCAAAAGTCAAAAGCTGATGATTACGCTAAATTTACATGTCAACCTTTAGAAAAGGGATATGGTGTTACTATTGGTAATACATTAAGAAGAGTTCTGCTGTCATCGATACAGGGACCAGCAATAACAAAAGTTAAAATAGACGGTGTTATGCATGAGTTCTCTACTATCCCAGGGGTAACCGAGGATGTCACAGAGATAATATTAAATCTAAAACAATTAAAATTAAGAATGCATACTTATGAAGACCAAGAAGTTTCATTAAGTGTCTCAGGTGAAGGGCAAGTTAAAGCTTCTGATATTGAAGTTAATCAAAATGTCGAGATAGTTGACCCTGATCAATATATTGCTACATTATCTGAAGGTGCAAAACTTGATATGGTTTTAACTATACAAATGGGAAGAGGTTATGTACCCGTAGAAGCCAGAGAAGAAACAGCCGACCATATAATCGGCGAAGTTCAGTTGGATGCTATATATTCCCCTGTAGTTAAAGTCAACTATGGCGTTACTAGTGCGAGGGTTGGAAGAAGAACAGATTTTGAGAAACTAACTCTTGAAGTTTGGACCAATGGAACAATTACACCAGAAGACGCAGTAGCATTTTCCTCAAAGATAATCAAAGAACAAATATCTGTATTTATTAATTTCAACGAAGAAGAAATTGATGCTATTCCGATTATTGAAGATATCAAAGAAGAGATTACAGGTGGTGAGGACGTATTGTTCACTAAAGTAGAAGATTTAGACTTCTCTGCACGTTCTTTAAATTGTTTAAGCAAAGCTAATATTAAATTTCTGGGAGATTTAATTCAGTTAAGTGAAGATGATTTACTGAATCTAGAGAATTTTGGTAAACGTTCTTTGTATGAAGTAAGAGATGTAGTCGCCTCCTTTTCTTTAAAATTAGGTGAGGATATTAATAGAGACTTATATTTTGAGCAAAGAAAGAAGAAAGAGGAAACAGAAGTAAGCGAAGATGTAGGTTAGATTTATGCGACATAGAGTTAGAAAAGGAAAATTAGGATTAAAGACAGAACATAGATTATCAGTTTTAAGGAATCTTTGTACAGAACTATTTAGACATGGAAGAATAACTTCAACTGATGTTAAAATTAAGGAGCTAAAAAGATTTAGCGAGAAAATTATTACAACTGCAAAAACTGACTCTGTCCATTCAAGAAGATTGGTTAATACAAAGATTAAAGATAAAGATATTCTTAAGAAATTATTTGAAGAAATAGCCCCATCTTTTTCTGATAGACCTGGAGGCTATACTAGAATAGTTAAGCTTAATTTTAGAAGAGGAGATGCTGCACCTATATCTTTGATTGAGTTAGTTGGGATGGAAGTTCCATTTCAAGATCAGTCCAAGATTGATTCCCCCGAATTAGTTGATGAAGAAGTAAGTGATTCAAAAAAGGTGGAATAAATGACGAACAATATTGGGTTAATCTTAGACCCTACTTCTTTTGATAATCAAAAATATGTTTCTGAAAAAGCTGAAAGAAATGGTTTTCATTCTCTTTGGGTTACTGAGTTATATAGAAGTTCATTCGAGCAATTAAGTTATTTATCTTCTATTACGAGCACTATTAACTTGGGGTCAGCTGTTACCCTTGCTTTTACTAGAAGCCCTCTCGTAACTGTTATATCAGCGCACGATATAGATGAAATATCTAATGGAAGATTAATTTTAGGTCTAGGTTCCGGTGCAATAAATACAAATAGGAAGTGGCACAATTTTCCTGATTTCGATAAACCTACAGAAAGAATGAAAAGCTTTAATGCGCTATTTAGAAATATTGAAAAGTCTTTAATTAATAGAGAAGACTTGATTTACAAGGATGACTTCTATGATTTAACTATACGTTCATTTAGAAGACCATTTCAGCCCCTCAGAGCTCAAATACCACTGTATTTAGGCGGTATTGGTCCAAATATGACTAATTTATCAAGTGAGATTTTTGATGGCTATATTGGGCATGTAGTTTGTTCTAAAGATTATCTAGAAAATAATATTCTTCCGTATTTTAAAAAGAATAATTCAAAAGCAAAAATTACGTCAATCGTATTGTGTTCAATAAATAATGATAAACAGAAAGCGGTAAACGATGCAAAGGGGACTATAGCATTCTATGCAACTGTCAAAGCATACTTTAAGCCTTTTATAGACTTAGGCTATGAAGATAACATAAAAAAAATTAGAGATGCATATTTTAATAACGACAAAGAAGAAATGATTAGAAATGTTTCAGACCAAATGGTTAAAGATTTTGCAATTTGTGGGGACAGAGATGATGCATTATCACAACTTGAGGAATATAAAGAGTTTTTGTCATTTCCAATTTTAACGGCCCCCCATTATTATTTAGATTCTGGAACTATTAGAGGATACCAAGATCAAATTTTAGAGACTTTCAAGGTTTAACTTTTAGTTACTATATAGATGGTCACTAAGCCAAAATTATACTGAACATTCCTATCAACTGTAAACCCATTTTTACTTAAGATCTCATTCATTTCATCTTTAGAATAAAAAGACTCGATTGAAGTAGCGAGATATTTATACTCATCATATTTGGAGAACAAGAGTCCTATGATGGGAATAATATAATTTAAATACATATTATATAGATTCTTAATAACAAAGTTGTCAGATTTTGAAAATTCCATAATCATTAGAACACCATTTTCTTTTAAAATTCTTCTTATTTCACTCAAACTTTTAGGTATAGATTTAGTATTTCTAATACCAAAGGTTATAGTTGCAAAGTTAAAACTTGAATCAGAAAAAGGCATATTCTCACAAAATCCATTCTTAAAGAGGATTGTTTTATTTGAGTTTTTATTTTTAGCAATCTCAAGCATCCTGCTACTTGGGTCATATCCTACAACTTTAACGTCAGGGAATTTCTCTTTTATTGATATAGCGATATCTCCAGTGCCTGTAGCCAAATCTACGACATCACCGTGAAAATTGATTAAATTTACAAAATCTTTCTTCCATTTTTTGTGAAGCCCAAAACTTATAAGCTGATTAATTAAATCATAATTTTTTGAGATTGAGTCAAATGTCTTTTTTGTATCTGGCATTAAACTTTATTTGATATCTTGGATGCTAAGACTATATCCCCAGCAGTCATAATATGAACTCCATGAAGGTCTTTTTTATACTTTTTTAGTAATTCAATTAAGTATTTAGATGAAATGTTTATGAAATCTTCTTCTTTTGATTTTTTAAGCTCATCAAATAGAATATTGTTCCTATTTATACCATTAATTTTATTGTTTAGGTTCTTAAAAGTTTTCTTGTTCTTTATGGGGAAAATTCCTGCAAATATTTTACATTTAGAAAACTTTGAAAGTTCTCTGAGATTAACAAAATCTTCTTCTGAATATAGAGGCTGAGTTATTAAGAAGTCTGATCCAATATTTTGCCTCTTTGTTATAGTTTTTTGAATCTTCTTAAAGGGCAGGTCAATGTTCAAAGTCGAACCTATAGTAAGGTTAAGGCTAAAATTTATTAAATTTTTCGAATAGTCGACACCTTTATTTAAGTTGTTTACCAGTGATATAAAATCATTAGTTCTTAATTCAAAGACTTCCTTAGATCTTTTGCTATTACCGATTGATATAGGATCGCCTTTCACTAAGAGTAATTTAGATATACCCATACTAGCGACTCCAAGTATTTCACTTTGTAACGCTAATGTATTCTTATCTCTAGTAGAAAAGTTTACTATTATTTTATTAGGATTAATCCCTTTTAATATCAAGTTGTGAGCATATGAAATAGGTGAGATTCTTAGATTAGCCATAGGTGCACAGGCTATGTCTAATAAATCGAATGATTTGTTGTACTTAACAATTTGATTTAAGAATAAATTATCAATTTTGTACCTTGGAGGTATAATTTCAATAGATTTAATAAATTTTTTTTTAATCAATTTTGCCTACAATGTTATGTTTAGATTTTATATAATTATTATTTTATTTTCACTAACAATCAACTGTTCTTTTTCTAATACTTTAAACAAGAAAGATTATAACTTACTTGGTGGTTCCTTAACAGTAATTATTGATTCTGAGAATGATGAAAAACAAATCTTCAAAAAAATTAAAAAAAAATTAAGATATATTGAGGCTATACTAGATCCAGAAATTAGCTCATTTTTGAAAAAATTTAATGAATTAGAGAAGAACTCGGAGATATCTGCTCCAGATTTGTTCGTTGATGCTTTTAGTTTAATGAAAGATTATAATGAGATAACCAAGAAGGCCTATGATCCTACAACTTTCTCCCTTCTCTATAGTGTCTCTACTATTGATAAAGTTCGCCCTATGCTAAATAGTAAGTTGTTTGAAAAATGTATGAATATCTCTAATATCGATGTCAAAATTACTAATGTCTTTTCAAAAAGATATTCATGCATTAGGCTTTCATTTGATTCATTAATCGATGGAATTATAGTTCAAAATATCAAATTTCTACTTGAAAGTAAAAATTATAATTCATATTTTATAAAGTTTGGGAATACAGTATATTCAAGAAATTTCCATAAAAGCAGTAATTTATTCGATAAAAAAACCACTAACGCTATCAAGCAAGTGGGAATTACCATTAGGAAGCTGGATAGCTATTCATACCTGGTGAACTCAAATGATAAGATAAGGACCTATAATATAAACCTTAAAACAAATCAGATTTCTTTAAATAATGATTTCTTTGTTATTGTTGCTTCTGACTCTCCTGTTAACAATTCTATACTTTCTAATACCTTAAATTTAGTTGATTACACAATTTTTTCCGAGAATCTATATGAGATGGGTATTCCTATTCTGATTATATTTAAAGATAACGGGAACTATATCTTTAAGCACAGTAAATCCTTTGAAGATTTCTTAGAATAAATCAGTTTAGATTAAGCCTTTTTCTTATGTAGTTTGGGTTAATACTGGGCTCATCTTCGGATAATTTGCTTTCATATATGAGTTCTAAGTCAGTTAATATTTCTTCCATCTTCTTTCTGTACTTTTTATATTTTTTTGCTTCAATTGGGGATTTGTTGTCAAAAAATGATAATTTAGTATTTAACCAAACTTCTGATATCTCATCATCTTCAACCACTTCTGAGATATCATTCTTAAATTTTATAATATAATCGTTTAGAGTTAACTCATTAAAATTATTGAATACTATTCTATTCTTATACAATTCCATGCTTCCATATTCATTTTTAAGTTCATCATAGTAGTTAAAAATAGAAAGTTTATTTGATTCTTCTAAGACTAGCTTTAGTTTCTTGTCTTCTTTGATTTTATCTAGAATTGATAGGTAATTTAAGACTTTATGTGCAACTTTTTCTTTATTGTTTATGAGATCATCTTTATTCTGGACCTTGGATATCATATTATTTATATCTTTTTCTATAACATAGAAGTAATTTTTGCAAATTATGTCAGGTGTATTTTTAGTTTTCTTAAAAATATTTGTCAAAGAGTCGTATATAACTTCTTTATACTCTTTGTTGTATGCAACTATGTGACCAATTTTTGAGCAGTTGAGATTTTTACTTTTCTCTTCGTTGATAATCCTCAATGATAACAATATTGATTCCTCTGGAACTGTATCTTCAATTGAAATACAATATTCGACATTTTTAATAATGTCTTTGATCTTATAGTCTTTACCGTTAATTCTTTCATGCTTAAATATACTTCTGTAGGAGTCTATGATAGATACTGGAACTTTTTCACTATTATCCTCGAAGTACATGGTAGCTAATGTTCTTTCTGTTGAAACAAGAGTGTAGTCATATATAAACCAATCAAGAAATCTTAAATAATTTGAGTCTGTTTCGCTTATTTCGTTGAACACTTTGGTAAAGTATTCGTTTTGATTCCACAAAAAGAATGCCTCATTAATCTCGTTCTTTAGAAACTCTGATTTTGAAAAACGAACAAGGTCATTATTTATTTTATCTATTTCCTTGTTTGTCAAAACACTACCCTTTATTTTCCTCTATTTCTATTATTTTTCTTCACTCTAATTGTCCACATTAGGATTGATAGGATTAATATTGCTGGAGGTAGGATCCATAAGAGTAAACCAAAACCCTTAATTGGGGGTTTAGCTAGAATGGTATCACCATATTGAAGGACAAAGTAGTCTAATATTTCTTCTTTTGACTTACCTTCAGAAACTTTAATTTTAATAACTTCCTTCATTGATAGAGCTAATTGAGAGTTTGATTCAGCTACTGTTTGACCTTGGCATACAGGACACATAAGTTCATTTGATATACTGTAAATTTTATTTTCTGATAAAGCATTGTTGAAAGCTGAAAATAAGAAGATTAATAAAATTATTAATTTAATATTTACTGCTTTCATCAATTCCTCTTTCTAAAATTTCCTGATTAATCTTACCCATATATTTAAACAAAATTTTATTGTCTTTGACAAAGTAAGTCTCAGGTACTCCCATTACGCTAAATTTAACAGATATAGTATTTTTATTATCAAAGATGGTCTTAAAAAAGGGTTTATATTTAACGTAAAACGAAATCGCATCTTTCTTTTTATCAAAGATATTAATTCCAATAAGACTTACGTTTAAGTTTTTTGAATAAATATTCTCTTGGAATTTGTTTAGCTCAGAAATTTCTTCAATACAGGGGTTGCACCAAGATGCCCAAAAGTTTACAATATTTAAACCATCCAAATTATCTAGGATTATAATTTCAGAATTTTTATCTCCATCAATAATGGTCATTTCTTGCGAAAGAATGATTTCTTTATTTATTGGGATAAAGCGTTTATCTAAATTAACTAAACCCTTTGAAGATGAGTCATGTTCTGCAGATGAAACAGAGAAGCTGAAGACAATAAACAGCAAAAAAGGGAATTTAAATAAAGAGGTCATTTTTAGAAAGTTTGAGGCTCTACACCTGCCATTTTTTCTAGTCTTGACTTATATTCTTCAAGGTCAATTTTCTTCCTAGCTACTCCGGTCTCAATCGCAGCTTTAGCTACAGCGTAAGATTCCCAAACTAGTATTCTAGGATCAAAAGGTGATGGAACGATATATTCTTTACCAAAAACAAGCTTGTCTCTATTATGTTTTTTTGCTATTTCAGGGCCAGCTCCTAGTTTAGCTAGTTTTGCAAGTGCTATAGATGCGGCAACTTTCATTTCTTCATTTATGTCAGTTGCTGCTACATCTAGTGCACCTCTAAATATAAAGGGGAAGCCTAAAACGTTATTAACTTGATTTGGATAGTCAGTCCTTCCAGTTGCCATTATAATATCTTTTCTGGCATCAAAAGCATCTTCTGGTGAAATCTCAGGGTCAGGGTTAGCCATTGCAAAAATAATTGGGTTATCATTCATATCTTGAATCATTTCTTTAGAAACAACATTCCCTATAGAAAGGCCAATGAATACATCTCCGCCCTTAAAGGTGTCCGCCAATGTTCTACATTCAGTTTCAACTGCAAACTCTTCTTTTTGTTTATTTAAACCATCCCTTCCTTTGTATATAACGCCTTTACTGTCACACATTAATATATTTTTAGGGTCAGCCCCTAATGTTATAAACAACCTTGCACATGAAATAGCTGATGCACCAGCACCATTTATATTTATCTTAATTTCGGACATCTTTCTTCCGGTGATTTCTACGGCATTAACTAGGCCTGCACCAGAAATAATTGCTGTCCCATGTTGATCATCATGAAACACAGGGATGTTCATCTTTGCTTTTAGCTCATCCTCTATCCTAAAACATTCTGGGGCCTTAATATCTTCAAGATTAATTCCACCAAATGTAGGCTCTAATAATTCGACAGTTCTTATAATTTCTTCAATATCATTAGTTTTAATTTCAATATCAAAAGCATCTACTTGAGCAAATCTCTTAAATAATACAGCTTTACCTTCCATAACTGGCTTGCTGGCCTCAGGTCCCAAGTCACCTAATCCTAGAACAGCAGTACCATTAGATATAACAGCGACAAGATTTCCCTTGTTGGTATATTCGTAGACTTTTTCTACATCTGCATGAATTTCCTTGCACGGTTCAGCAACCCATGGAGAATATGCAAGAGATAACTGCTCTTCAGTCTCGCTAGGTTTTGTAATTTTTGTTTCAATTTTACCTTTTGGAAAACTTGAATGATAATCAAGTGCTTCCTTACGTTTTAATTCTAAATTCTTTTCAATACTCATATTTATAGCTCCTTATCCCTATTCGGTAACTGCATTAATCATACCTAAAAAGAAATACTAATTATAGGTTTTTTAATTAAGAATTACAACCAGTTTTCTAGCATTTTTTGAACATATATTGTTAATATGTATATTTTGTTATTATAAACTAAATATCCAAATAAAATTAGAATTAGTCCGATAATTGGAGGATAAAACTTTAAGAAGAAAATATTATTTTTAAAGGACAAAAACACCTTTCTTATACCAAAGCTTCCTAGTATGAAAGGCAATCCAAGCCCTAGTGAGTAAAGTACGAGCATAATAATAGAATGAATATAATCTTTCTCAATGCTTGAATAAGTAATTATACTAGCAAGAATAGGGCCAACACATGGTGTCCAAGCTAGACCAAAGCATAATCCTAGCATTATAGGTTTAACTGATGAAGAAGATATTAAATTGAAACTTCTGTTGAGAGTTTGAAATTTATAATAAAATAAATTTAAGATTCCAAAAAGAACTATCATAACTCCTGATATTTTTAATAAAATAAACTTATTTAAATTTAGGAAGACACCAATAGATGTTGCGGAAAGACCTAGTAAGACAAATACGGAACAAAAAGAAAAAACAAACAATAAGCTTCGAAAGAATATTTTATAATTTGTCTTACTTGTATCTTCAATAGAACCATCTAAAGTAGTAAGATAGATTGGGAACAATGGCAAAATGCATGGGGAAAAGAATGAAACTAGCCCAGCAATTATTGATAAGTAGTAATCAGTTATGTTCTCCATAAAACAACCAGAAATGATTAACATAAATTATACAGTTTATTTAGGATTAGTTATAATAAAAAAATGATAAATTTATATAAAATTACAAATAAAAAAGTATCTAATACATTATTTATTCCAGTTTTAAATGGTGGCCTTAATTCTCTGAAATCGTTGGAATCTAATTTGGGTGTAAGATTTTTATTCGAACTTAAAAATTCTCAGTTCAAAGCTGATTTCATGGAGAAGGCTAGCTTCCAAGTCTTAGCAGAAAAGAAAACTATCAATAGTAACTTTATTGGCTTGGGCGAAGCTAAGAAATTAGACGAGGAGAGGGTTTTTAAAGCTTTCTCTTCTATAACTTATTCGCAAATTAAGTCTAAAAAAAGAACAAAAGATTTATCTATAATTTTCCCTATTACTATAGATAAAAAGCTTATTAATCTCGCTATCCAGGGTTTGTATAATGGTTTTTATAGTTTTGATAAGTACAAGACTAAAAAAGATAACTTTTCTTTGCTAAAGGTTGGAATTGATATTGATTCTATTACTTCTGGTCAATTTAGCACTATAGTCAAAGAGGCACAGAATATTTTCTCAGGAGTTAATTTGACTAGGGAGTTAATTAACGAGCCACCCCAGAGTCTAACTCCGGTAGCTCTTGCTAACCAAGCTAAAGCTATTGCAAAGAGTAAAAATATCGTATGTAAAATATATGGTAAGAAAGATATACTTAAGAAAAAGATGCTAGGTGTTTGGGATGTTGGGAAGGGTAGTGTCAATGAGCCGAGATTCATACATTTAACATACAAGTCAAGTGTGTCTAAGAAAAAATCTAAAAAAATAGCTTTGATTGGAAAAGGTGTAACGTATGATACCGGCGGACTGTCCTTAAAACCTGCAGATTATATGCTTACAATGAAAATGGATATGGGAGGGGCAGGCTGCGTCCTAGGTGTTTTTAAAGCTCTTCAAAGCTTACAACCTAAGAATGTTGAGGTTCATGGTTTGATTCCGGCAGTAGAAAATATGCCAGGACCGAATGCTTACAAACCAGATGATGTTGTTAGGGGTTTATCAGGAAAGACTATAGAGGTTATAAATACTGATGCTGAAGGTAGGGTTGTTCTCTCCGATGCAATTGAGTATGCAAATAAATTAAAAGTTGACGAAATGGTAGATTTGGCGACTCTTACTGGAGCTTGCATGGTAGCCTTAGGAAATTATACAGCTGGTTTATTTTCTAATAACATTACGTTAAAAGATAAGTTGTTAAAGGCCTCTTTAATGTCCGGAGAAAAGATGTGGCAACTTCCTTTAGATGAAGAGCTTAGATCCTCAATTGATAGTCAGGTAGCTGATGTTAAGAATTCTGCCTCAACCAGATATGGAGGTGCAATAACAGCGGCAATGTTCTTAGAATTTTTTGTTGACAAAAAGGTGCCCTGGTCACATATTGATATTGCTGGACCAGCCTATATAGATAAAGATAGAGGATGGTGCGCGCCTGGGTCTACTGGATTCGGAGTTAGGAGTTTGATTAATTATTTAAATCTTAGTTAGCCACTTTAAGTATTTATTGTTCGATCCTTTTACAATCTTAGAGTATTCATTTTGAATTAGTCTTGTCACCTTGCCGGGTTTGCCTTTACCAAGCTTTCTATCGTCAACCTCTCTAACAGGTGTTATTTCAGCAGCAGTTCCAGATAGAAAAACCTCATCTGAAATATACAACTCATCTCTTGTGAATCTTTGTTCTTTTATTTCTATTCCATAGTCTGAAGCAATCTTAAAAACACAGTCTCTGGTTATACCCTCTAAAACAGTTGTTATAGGAGTAGTTTTAATTACGCTATTTCTTACTATATAAATATTTTCTCCTGTTCCCTCAGAAATGTAGCCATCATTATCCAGCATCAAGGCTTCGTCATAGCCAAGTTGTATAGCTTCCCTTTTTGCAAATACAGAATTAATGTAATTCCCAGAAATTTTAGACTTTGTCATAAAAGAATTGACACCCATTCTAGCGAATGACGAGATCTTAGTTCTTATTCCGTTTGAAATACCATTTTTGCCTAAATATGTACCCCATTCGAATGCAGCAATTATTACATTGATCTTATTATTTCCGGGATTTATGCCAATTGAACCATCACCAATGAATGCTAATGGTCTTATATAGCAGTCTTTTAAATTATTCTTTCGTACCAAATCTACAGTTGCCTTTTCTAGTTGTTTCTGAGAATAGGGTAGCTTTATTAGTGAAACTTTAGCTGAATTATAAAAACGATCATAGTGATCCTTCAGTCGAAAAATATATGAATCCTTATTCTTATTTGAATAAGCCCTTATTCCTTCAAAAATTCCTGACCCATAATGTAGGCCATGGCTTAACACGTGGGTTGTAGCCTTGTCCCAGCTAACAAACTTTCCATTAAACCAAATATACTTAGATTTTTTCATAATTTTATAACATGTATTCTCTTATAATTACTATATTTGTCAAGTAACTATAAATTTATTAGTCATTAATGAAGAATAGAAAGAAAAATATGTTATTTTGTTTTTATGAAAAATATTTTATTTATAAACCATTCTATTAGAGATGGTGGACCGGGAAGAAGTTTGTATTATCTTCTTAAGCATTTTGATTATGAACAGTTTAACGTAAGTGTTTTGATTCCTGAAAAGAAAGTTTTTTCTAAAAATATTGAAAGAGAAAATCTAAAAGTAAATCAAATTATTGACAATAATTTCCCAGAAAATTTAAAGAGACAGAACTTTCATTTCCGTGGAAAGAAGATTTCAATTCTTCCTCTAGACATAGTGATAAATCTATTCAGGCTCATTTATCTTTTGTTTGATTTTAAAAAAGAATTACAAAAAAATAAGATTGATATTATTTATTGTAATGGAACACTGGCTAAGTTCTTTGGTGCGATCTTGGGTAGTCTCTATTCAATTAAGGTTGTATGGCATGTCAGAAATTATCAGAAAAATATTTTCTTATTGTATTCAATTAATTTATTTTCTAATTTTGATTCAGTAAAGAAAATTATCTGTGTTTCAAAGTCAACTATGTCTCAATTTAAAAATAAAGAGAAATGCAAGGTTGTTAACAATGGTATAGATACAGAGGAATTTAATCCTATGACAGTTACAAGAGAACTTAGAGAAAAGTTTAAGGTCAACAAGGATAGAATCATTATTGGAACTGCTGGTAGAGTTGTTCCAAGAAAGAATTTTGAACATTTTGTACAGTTGGGAATCGATGTATGTAAAAAATATAAAAAAGATTGCTTATTTGTCTTAGTTGGTGACACCCCGCATTATTTTGGACAAACCCTAATGACTAAGCTTAAAAGTATGGTAAAAGAAGAAAACTTAGATGATAAGTTCATTTTTACTGGCTATACAGATAAAGTTGAGTCTTATATTGTAGACTTTGACATTTTTTTTATACCTTCAATGTACGAAGACCCCTTTCCAAGAGTCGTTATAGAATCAATGTCCTTAGGGAAACCGGTATTAGGATACAATATAGGTGGGATAGGTGAGGCTATAGATCATAAAATAAATGGGTATTCGTTTAATCTGGACGATAATAGCCTTATAGATTCAATGTTGGAGTTAATCGAAGACGAAGAACTTAGATTAAAGATGTCGTTTGAAGCTAGAAAGAAGGCTGTAAATTTATATGATTCTAGGATTATCGCTTCTAAGATTTTAGATACAATTAGGCTACTCTTTTCTTGAAGTTCTATATGCAACTTTAATGCTAATACCCTCAAGGTCAAACTCGTTTCTGATAGATTTTTCAATAAATCTTCTGTATGTATTAGGTATCCCTTTTGCGAAGTTGCAGAACAATACAAAAGAAGGAACATCTCCTTTAGATTGAGTTGCATAATACATTTTAAGCCTTCTTCCCTTATTCACAGGAGCAGTGGATTTAAGAATTAAAGATTTTAAATATTTATTTAGATTATTAGTATTAATTTTACTTTTTTGAGATTCATATATTTTATCAATCAAAGCGTAAATATTCTGTATGTTTTTAGATTTTAAAGCTGAAATGATTATAACTAACGCATAATTTATTTCTGTAAGCATCTCAAATAAACTTTTTTTAATCATCGCTTCATTCTTAAGCTTTGCTGGAATTAAATCAGATTTATTAACTGCAATTATAATGCCCTTATTATTCTTTTTAATTAAACTTGCAATTTTTAAATCTTGCTTTGTGGGCCCATGTTGTGCGTCTATTATTAAGATTACAATATCACATTTCTCGATTGAACCGACTGCTCTACTAGTTGAATAGTACTCAATGTCTTCATTTACTTTGGATTTTCTTCTTAGACCCGCTGTATCAATAAATAGGTAATCTTTAGAATTGTTAACAATGCTCAGATTAACTGTATCACGAGTAGTTCCAGGAATCTCACTTACCATAGCCACTTCATTTTCTGCTAATGAGTTAATAAGAGTAGATTTCCCAGCATTTGGTTTACCAACAATTGCTATTTGTGGAATTTTATTTCTATTATAAAGTAGATTTGAGTCTTGCTTGCCAGATCTTTCAATAAGTTTCTCTCTTATGCTTCTTATGTTCCGATCATGTTCAGCGGAGATTTCAATAAAGTCTTTTATCCCAAGCTTGTAGAATTCGGCTTTGTTCTCTTCAGATCTTTTGTCATCAATCTTGTTTAAAACTGTAATAAAGTCTTTCTTTTCTTTTCTTATGATATTCAGAATCTCTCTGTCCTCATTTTG
>ENA-OREN01002101-OREN01002101.1-marine-metagenome-genome-assembly--contig:-NODE-2101-length-21212-cov-9.563993_pt1 | contig 21212 bp, 33 predicted proteins | sample MGYA00248624_ERZ508555 | MGnify/ENA primary metagenome ERZ508555 (study PRJEB26222, sample SAMN06267773) | marine metagenome | isolation source: Saanich Inlet, British Columbia, Canada | place...
AAAACATCAGCTATGTGCATACGCCCGGGTGACCCTTCTTTAGAAACATTAAAAACCTCTTGATCTTCTATATTGACGCCTAAAGCCCTGAGCTTCTTTGTTATTTTCTTAATCCGCTCTACTCTTTCAGAACGTAACTCAGCTAATTTCTCTAAAAGGGCGATGTTCTTTATATCAACAAAATAACCTAAAAGATGAATATCTACCGAATTATAATTAGAAGAGAGCTCTAATGCAGGAATAATATCTACTCCCTCCATGTTTCCAACGATTTGAGCAATTTCGATAGCATCAACAGTATCATGGTCAGTTATTGCAATTGTACGAAAGTTTAGTTTTGACGCTTCTTTAACAACTTGTTCTGGAGACATGGTCCCATCTGAAAAATCCGTGTGGATATGCAAGTCTCCTCCGGCTCTTTCTTCTTTTTCTAAAGTATTTACAACTTTTATATTTGTTGTAATTTTTTGCACCTTTTTACCGTTCTTTATATTTAGTGAATATATCTTATCTAATATACCGTTTACGAATATACCTGACTTTTCTGTACTGTATTTTTTTGCTAAATCAATCGCCTCGTTGATAGATACCTTTGGAGGAATGTCATCCATATAAAAAAGTTCATAACACGCCAGCCTCAAAATATTCTTGTCCACAATCGGCATCCTTTGTAATTCCCAATTTTCAGAAGTACCAATTATATTTTTATCTATTTCTTCTATTTTCTGAATACACCCACTTACCAATTTGATGGCAAAATCACTTACCTCTGCTTCTTTACCCTGTTCAATGCAGAAGGCATCAACCTCATCTATAACTTCATCACCACGAATCTCTAATTGATAAAGAATCTGTAATACAATTTCTCGTGATCGCGTTCTTTTCCGCATCCATGAATCTCCATAAAAAAACTATTTTATTTCATCAAACAAATTCACCATCTCCAAGGCGGTAAGTGCTGACTCCGCACCTTTGTTACCAACCCTGGCACCAGCCCTATCTATAGCTTGCTCCAATGTCTCTGTTGTAATAACACCATAAATTGTCGGTATACCTGTTTGAAGCCCTACTTGAGAGATGCCCTTCGCTGACTCACTGGATACATAATCAAAATGGGGAGTCTCACCACGTATAACCGCACCAAGACAAATTACAGCATCATACTTAGCATTTTTGGCTAATCTCATGGCCGTAATCGGTAGCTCACATGCACCCGGAACCCAAAACACATCGATATCATCTTCATTCGAACCATGCCTAATCAGGCAATCTTGAGCACCTTCCAACAATCTATTTGTAATAAAACTATTAAATCTGCTAACAACTATTCCGAAGGCCTTATTCTTACCGATAAGGCTACCTTCAAATGATTTTCCCATGGGATTGTCTCCTAATTAAGAGAAAGAGTGACAAGGCTTTAGACACAATGGTAGCAAAAACAAATAACCCTTGCAAGGCTTTTCTGATCCCCCCTATGGAGTGCAGCAAGCATGTATAATTATATTGAATCTTGTAATTTAAACTTCATCTTAGTATTATAATCTCCCGTCTATTAGAGTTACTTTCTACAAATCACAATTTACAGAGCTACTTTAAAAAATGGCAGAACCAACTGAAGAAGATAAAATTAAAGAAAAAAGATTACCCATAAGCGATCATCTTGAGGAGCTGAGATCCAGGATTATTAAGTCGATCCTCATCGTTATTGGACTATTCTTTATCAATTGGTTCTTTAAGGCAAGAATTCTTGATATTGTCAAAAAGCCTCATAGCATCACTATGAAAAATCTGGGGCTATCACAATCGCTCCAAGTACTGAGTTATCAGGAAGGTTTTTACGCTTATATAAAACTTTGCTTAATAACTTCTGTTTTTATGGCATACCCTATTATCTTATTTCAAGTCTGGAGATTTGTAGAAGCAGGTTTATTCAAAAAAGAGCGCAAGTATGTAAAGACTTTTGCTCCTATTTCATACATTGCATTCGTGACAGGTGTATTATTCGGGTATTATTTCTTAATACCTTACGGCCTCCAATTCCTAATTAAAATATTGGGAGGAGGTGTACAGCCGATGATAACGATGAGCCAGTACATCTCATTGGTCACTATGCTGACACTCGCACTTGGAGTTGTTTTCCAGCTTCCACTTGTAATGTTGTTTATTTCAAAAATCGGAATGCTTAAAGCAGAAGATTTTATTAAATGGCGTTTGTATGCAATCCTTATTATATTTATCCTAGCTGCAGTAATAACGCCACCAGATCCATTTACACAGGTTATGACAGCCTTGCCCATGATCATTCTCTACGAAGTGGGAATTCTTGCCATTAGACCTTCAAAGAAAGCTGTTCAACGATTTGGTATTTTATTAGGCCTCGGCATCTTACTAGTATATGTTATTTTTCTAGTTTTCACACTTCCAACGAAAGCAAATTTTCTGGAATCGGCAGGTACTGTTAAAATACTTCCAGACGGCAGCATAAATTGGCAACCATTATCGTCAGAATCTAAAATTCACAACGGTGCCACACTGAAGACAGAAAAAGACAGTAAAGCATCCTTTCTCCTCAAAGACGGTACTTATGTCATAATGAATGTTAATACCAAAATTAAGTTTGTTAAAAAGCGAAACCTAAATCTTATGGAAGGCCAAATCCTCATTGCTATAAAGGAAGATGATAAACCTTTTATGATCGCCGCCAAAGAAAATGTTGTAACCTCAAACAATAGTACTGTTGATATAAGGGTATCAAAATATAAGGTTCTGGTTACTGTAACAAGAGGCGAGGCAACAGTTGTTACAAATGGTCAGGAGAAAAAAATATTTGAAGGAAGGCAATTAAGATTTCTAACGGGAGGTAAACCGGCAAATATAAATGAAGTTATAGAATGGGCTAAAGAAATGCGAAAGAAGCTGAAGGAACAAAACAAACTGAATATAAGCCTGTAAAAATCAGAAGAAAGAATGTACCCAACCTTACTGGAGCAATGTACGAAAACAGAAGGATAGCTGGTGGAATGAATCGCAAAATAGATCTAACAGGAAGGCTATTGCTTACATAATCTACAAATATACTACAAGCAAAAAACTAATTTAGTTCGTTCTTACTTTCGAACTCAAGAACTATTTCTTCCTGTTCGATTGTCTCTATCGAACCAGGCCTTTTCGTTCTCACTTCTTCTATTGCATCTACAGCTCGGTGTCCTTTACTAACAAGATAACAGGCTAGTATAGTTCCCGTCCTCCCAATACCTGCATCACAGTGAACAACAATCTTTTTCCCTTCAGATCGTGCATTCTTTGCAAATGCCACAAAATCTTTAATCTGTTCCAGTGTTGGTGGCTGAAAATCTCTAACTGGAATATGCTTTACACTGAAACCAAATTCCTCTATCAATATTTCGCTGAGAGGATACTCCGTAAGTGAAACTATAGCCTCAAGGCCTTTTTCTTTGAGGAATTCAAAATCATATACAGAAGATGCTGGTTTGGCCATACCAGCTATTTCATCTTCTATTAACCAGCTAAAATTCCTAATCACTTTTATAGCAATAAATTAGGTTAAAATCTATCCCTTCTCTTCCGCCACTGATACCTTAGGCGCTATCTCTTGTTCCTCTTCCACATCACCTATTAATTCAAAGATAACTCTACTGGCATTGTCTCCCAGACGATTTCCTACCAAGCGAAGTTTTCGTTCATAACCTTCCATTTTGTACTCTAGTTCCGGTACGTCTCCAACACTGCTACCGGACAAAACGCCCAATCTACTTCCCGAAAGCGTAAGTATTCTGGTATAGCCCCCATTACGCTCCAAATATCTTTCAGCAATTCCACCAGACTCTCTCCAATCGCCCTCGCCAAACAGCTTTCTTACCACTTCCTTATTGTTTAGCTTTGACAGAACTTGCCGATAATAGTGAATATAAGCAAGCTTATCTATCTCTTTCTTTATAATACCTTTTTTCGCAGTTGTAATTAATTTTTCTACGAACGGACGAATATATTTAGCCTTCTCCTTAGTCGTAATAATCCTACCATAAGTAAAAAGACTATTGGCCATATTAGCTCGTAGCGCCTTTCTATGACTGGATGTTCTGCCTAAATGTTTTTCTCTTTTCCTATGCCTCATGCGACAATTCCTTTCCAGCTCGATTTACGTCCCCGGGTTCCTTAAATGACAAACCCAACTGATTAAGCTTTTTCTTAATTTCCACTAGAGTTGTTTTTCCAAAATTTTTCAATTCTAACAACTCATCTTCTTCTTTTGTAATAAGCTCATTAACAGTCTTTATATTAGCGTACTCTAAACAATTTGAAGCCCTGACAGACAAATCCAGCTCGGCAACAGACACCACCACTTTCTTCTTTACTTCATCTTCAGAATCTTCCTCTTGTTCATCTACTTGTTCTATCTGTTTTTCGCCAGCATTTGGTAGCTCTCTACCCAACTCAAAGTAGTGCACAAATGGATTTAAGTGCTTTCTAAAAACCTTTGATGCTTCTGTAAGCGCCATCTCAGGTGAAATAATACCATTTGTCCAGATTTCAATAATCAACCTATCATAATTTGTTCTTCTACCTACTCGAGTCTCTTCTACTCGTATTTTGGTTTTGCGCACAGGAGAAAATATTGCGTCAATAGGAATCACCCCAACTTCAGAACCTCCAACTCCATTTTCCTCTGCTGTTTTATAGCCTCTTCCCTTTTTAACTTCCATTTCAACATTAAAATCTATGTTATCTGAAATAGTAGCGATATGAAGATCTTTATTAATAACATCCACACCATCATCAGTAATGATATCTGCTGCCGTTACTACACCTTTTTTCTTAGTTTCTATTCTTATTTTTCTAGGTTTATCGGTATGTAATTGTACTACTAGATTTTTAATATTAAGAATAATATCAATTGTATCTTCTACCACATTTGGAATAGTACTGAACTCATGCTCAACACCATCAATTTTGGCCGATGTCACGGCACATCCTTCTATCGATGAAAGCAAGATTCTCCTCAAACCATTTCCAATAGTTATTCCAAAACCTCGCTCAAAAGGCTCAGCAATGAACTTTCCATAAAAGTCAGTGTATGTTTCCTTTTCTGCACTAACTCTATTTGGGAGCTCAAACTCCCTCCATCTGATACGCATACATGCTCCTCCTTCCTACCATTAAATCCCTCTGAATATAGCCTCCCGCAGAAGACCTTTTATTTTAATTAGATTGAACCATCATGAGTCTAAAAAAGCCTTTGTTTGGGCAAAACACTCAAGGTAGGATTTCATAAATTAAATGCCTGCTATACAACTTTATTAATATAAAATAACTATTAGGTTTATTTCGAACAAAGCTCAATGACAAGCTGTTCCTGTATATCTACTGAAACTTCGTCCCTATTAGGAAGCTGTAGAATACGACCATCTAAATCACCATCTCCCCGTTCTACCCAAGATGGTTGTTTGCGATCCTTATTTGATTCTATATTCATTTTTATCATATTTATATCAGCTTCCTTGTCTACAGGTTTAATCACGTCCCCCTGTTTAACTAAGAAGGAAGGAATGTCTACCTTTTTACCGTTTACTGTTATGTGGCCGTGATTAATGATCTGCCTGGAGTGGCTTCTAGAATGTCCATATCCAATATGGCACAAAACATTATCAAGTCTTCTTTCCAACAATATAAGTAAATTTTCCCCCGTATTACCTTCTTTTCTTTCCGCTTTTTGATAATACTTTTTAAACTGTCTTTCAAAAACACCATAAAATCTCTTCAGCTTCTGCTTTTCCCTAAAATGTATTCCATATGAAGACAATTTCCTCACCCTTTTTGACGTTCTGCCGCCAGGAACACCTCTTCTTTTCGCTATACTGCATTTTGCAGTTTCGCAGCGGTATCCTTTAAGATACAGTTTCACACCTTCTCTTCTGCACAACCTACATTTAGGGTCTACATGTCTTGCCATCTTATTCCCTTTTCATAAATCAAAATTTATACTAAATTATTATTTCCCGCTCTTCTTATTTCAAAAGAAGAAATGCTACTAAACTCTTCTCTTTTTTCTTGGACGGCAGCCATTATGAGGTAAAGGTGTAACATCCTCTATAGCTCTAACAACAAGACCTGCTTCCTGCAGAGCTGTAATAGCCGATTCTCTTCCTGGGCCAGGCCCCTTTACTCTAACTTCAACCTCTCTAACTCCAAATCTTTTTCGAGCTCTCTCTGCAACATTCCTTGCAGCCCTTTGCGCCGCAAATGGTGTACTTTTTCTTGATCCTTTGAAGCCAACTGTTCCCGCACTAGCCCAACATAATGTTTCGCCGTAGATATCAGCTACCGTAATATATGTATTATTAAAAGTTGCCTTTACATGCACAACAGCTTTCGCAACACTACGCTTCTCCTTCTTTTTACCCATTTAAATTATCCTATCTTTTTCAAAAGTGAAGTCTATTTTTCTTAATAAAGCTAACAAGCACAGGCTTGATCATCATTTAATGGCTGTTCACAGAAATAGTCTTGTAAGCTAAAGTCAGTATTAAATGTATTGTTGAGTTGGTGATATCCCTCTAAACTCCTTTTGCTCGAATTCTTAGTCTTCCTTGCCGATATCAATATATTCTTTGGAGTTAATTTTGGAGGCACTATTTCTAAAAGCTCAACATAATATCCATTTCCCAAAAGAAACTGTGATCTCAACGCGTCTGTCAAAATATCCGCAAGCTTACTTCTTAGCAAACCAAATTGAGTTACAGTCGTCAGAGGATGTTGATCTTTAATCTGAGAGCGCAATTGCCCCTGACAACACGGAACTACCATAATATACTTGGCTCCAACTTTAATACCCTTAGCAATCGCCTCATCGGTGGCCGTATTACATGCATGTAGCGCAATTACCACATCTATTTTCTTATCTGTATCGAAATCTATAGTTCTTCCATGTTTAAAGACCATATTTTCATAACGCAAGTCGGCCCTGATCTTCTCACATCTTCTTATTAGTTCATCGTTGGTATCTACACCGAAGAAAAAAGGTTTTGTATTAAACTCTTTTTCAAAAATGTAACTTAAGACAAATGAAAGATATGATTTACCACATGAACATTCAAGAAAAACAATTTCCTTTTTTTTATTATATTTATTGAGAACCTTTATTATTTGTTCGCAAAAGCCGGCAATCTCATTAATCTTCTTGTTCATATCCTTCTTCAACAACCCATTGCTGTGTCTAAATCCGAGCGGGTTTGATATGCCGTCTTCTTCCTCTAGTAGATTAATTATTTCAGCTTTATTGATAATTCTCATTACATTCGAAGGTTAAACCATTATCATCTCATTTCCTTTATGCCCTTCTTCACAGATACCGTTCTCTTCTTTCCCTTGCGTGTACGAGCATTAGTTTTAGTTCTCTGTCCCCTCGCCGGCAGTCCCAATCTATGGCGCAATCCTCTGTAACATCCTATATTTTTTAATCTTGTTATGTTCTGTGATTCCTGTCTTCTCAGATTACCTTCAATAACAAAGTTTTTATCTAAGTATGCACCTAGAGTACTCAACTCATCTTCTGAAACGTCCTTTGCACGAACATTTTCGTCCATTTTAAGAGCTTTTAATGCTTTTTGTGATAGGTATTTGCTTATTCCATAAATATAAGTTAATGAAATAACAATCCTTTTTTCTCCAGGAATATCAACTCCTGCAATTCTTGGCATTTAATGTAATCCTTTCAAAATGTAATAAATCTTCTTTAGATCATGTAAGTAATCAGCGTTGTAGCTTATTTTCCTTGTCTCTGCTTATGCCTTGGATTAGTGCAAATTACACGCACAACTCTTTTACGCTTTACCACCTTACAATTTTCACATATCCTTTTTACAGATGCCCTAACTTTCATGATTTTTCCTTTTTAGCCCTGACGATAAATAATTCTTCCTTTGCTAAGATCATATGGTGACATTTCTATAGTAACCTTATCACCTGGAAGAATGCGAATAAAATGCATTCTCATTTTTCCTGACACATGAGCAAGTACTTCATGACCATTTTCTAATCCGACGCGAAATCTGGCATTAGGCAATGACTCCTTGACAACAGCTTCTACCCTTATAGGTTCTTCTTTGGCCATAAATAAACTTTAGCATGTGCTTTTTGTAAAAGCAAGATACTCTTCAACTAAATAGTAAGTATTTCCGCTCCGTTTTCTGTAACTACAATTGTATGCTCAAAATGTGCCGAAAGCTTTCTGTCTTTTGTTACAACAGTCCATTTGTTTTTCAGAACCTCAGTATCATATTTCCCGACACATATCATCGGCTCTATTGCTAATGCCATCCCCTGTAATAATATTTCATCTGCCTTTAGCAATTCCTTGCTGACAAAGTTAGGAATCTGCGGATCCTCATGCATCTGCCTACCAATGCCATGGCCTGTGTAATCCCGTATTACAGAAAGCCCTTTGCCTTCAACATACTCTTGTATCGATCTTGAAATATCTGATAACTTATTATTTGCACATGCTTTTGCAATAGCCTTGTTTAATGATTCTTCACACACCTGCAATAAAGACGCAGCTTCTTCAGAAATCTCTCCTATTGGAATAGTTATCGCAGCATCGGCAACATATTTATTAAATTCTACACCTATGTCAACGCTCAATATATCGCCATTACAGAGCTTTCTCTGATCCGGAATTCCATGAACTATCTCTTCGTTAATAGATGCACAAATACTTTTGGGATAGCCCCTGTATCCCTTGAATACCGGTATACCGCTTTTTTGTAACACATATTCTTCTAATTTTGTGTTTAAATCTTCTGTTGAAACACCTTCTTTTGCAATATCCCTCGTCATCGCAAGTGCATTCGCTACAATTTCCCCTGCCTTACGCATTATTTCTATCTCACGCTCAGACTTACGTACTATCACAACGCACTACTCCACATCCGTTTTTTCCTCAGACATGGATTGTAATCCAGCCAGAATATTTTTCTGGATTTCTTTTTTGTCTCCATTGCAATCTACTTCTACCAATATGCCTTTTTGACTATAGTAATCAATTAGCGTTTCTGTCTGCTCTCTATATACTCTTAATCGTACTTTTATTGTCTCTGGATAGTCATCCTTACGCTGAAATAGATTGGAACCACATTTGTCACACAAATCATCTTTGAGTGGAGGACTAAACACCTCATGATAATGAGCTCCACATGATTTACAAAGTCGCCTACCCGAAATACGCGTAATTATAACTTCTTCAGTCGCTGTAAAGCTAAAAACTCTGTCTAGCTTTTTTCCTACTTTTTCCAGCGTACTATCAAGTACTCTCGCTTGGGATAAGTTTCTCGGAAACCCATCTAAAATAAATCCTTTCTCACACTCTGCTGAATTTATCTTGTCCGCAACTATATTGACTATTAACTCATCCGGAACCAGCAAGCCGTTCTCAATATATTCCCTTGCTTTTAGTCCTATCTCCGTTTTCGCATCGACAGCAGCTCTCAAAAGATCACCAGAAGAAATATGGCTTATATTTTCCTCTAAACCAATTCTTCCGGCCTGTGTTCCTTTACCCACGCCAGGAGGGCCATGGAATATAAGCCTCAACCCCTTCTGCCTCTTACTTTGCTGCTACCACCCAGAAAGCCGCCATAATGCCTCATAATCAAATGAGACTCTATTTTTTGTACTAAATCCAAAGCAACACCAACTACAATCAAAAGACCTGTGCCACCATAAAAACTGGCAACGGCTCTGTTTAACTCAAAACCTCCGGCTATAATCATTGGCAACACTGCGATTAATGATAAAAATGCAGCACCTGCAAGTGTGATTCTGCTCATAACTCCTTCAAGATAATCAGCCGTTCGATGTCCCGGTCTTATACCAGGAATAAAACTGCCATAATCTCTCATATTATTTGACATTTCCTTCGGGTTAAATTGTATGGCGGTCCAAAAATAACAAAAGAAAGCGATTAACACAATATACATAACCACATATACAAATCCACCGGAAAAGGCTTCTGACACTCGAGATGTAATCCAATACGAAACCGTTCCTGGTTCGAACCTGACTTGTAAACCTTTAGTTATAGCAGCAGGAAATATGAGTAGTGATTGAGCAAAAATTATCGGCATGACTCCCGCCTGATTTACTTTTAGAGGCAGGAAATGTTTCTGTCCACCGTAAACTTTTCTTCCTCTTGTATGTTTCGCCTGCTGCACAGGAATACGCCTTTGCCCTTGAGTAATATATACGACCCCTGCAATTATCCCAAAGAACATAGCTATCAAAAGCAGTAATTTTGCTATTCCTATCTCGTGTTCGGCTGGAGCTACCGAGAAAGTAAAGTTTTGCAAAATCTGACTAAAGGCCCACGGCAGCCTATCGATAATTCCTATCATGATAATTAGAGAAATACCGCTACCAATACCGTGTGCATCAATCTGCTCTCCAATCCACATCAGCAATACAGTTCCAGTTGTCAAAAGGACTGCCGCCATAAGCTGAAACTGGATACCCTGTATATGTATGGGCACAACAGACACACCACTAATTTCGATCGCGTACAGAGTACGTATCATTATGAAAGCCTGAAAAAGGCACAAACCGACTGTAGTTAATCTAGTATATTGATTTATCTTTTTCCTGCCAGCATCACCTTCCTTTTGTAATCTCTCAAGAAAAGGAACAACGCCAACAAGAAGCTGAAATATAATGGAAGCACTGATATACGGCATAATCCCCAAACCGAAGATTGCGCCAGAACTCATTGCTCCACCTGCAAACAAATCAACTAAGCCTAACAACTGACCTACACCAGATTGCGTAAACTGTTGAAAGTATGTCTTAAGTACTGCTGTATCGATGCCAGGCATAGGAATGAAAACACCTAACCTGCATACCGCAAGCAATCCCAGAGTTATCAGTAATTTATTCCTTAACTCAGGAATTTTAAACATATTAGTAAACTTCTCTATCATGATAGCGCTTCTGAATCTCCTCCCGCTTCTTTAATCTTGGCAATCGCTGCTTCACTAAATTTGTGAGCAGCAATAGTAAGCGATTTGGTCAGTACCCCTCCACCCAAAACCTTTAAATCATATTTTGTGTTCTTTATCAGTCCTGAATCTTTTAGTTTTTGTAAATCCACACGAGTTCCAGAATCAAAACTTTCAAAGTCCATGACGTTCAATATTATATACTTCTTTTTAAAAGGGTTTATAAAACCTCTCTTAGGAATTCTACGGAACAAAGGCATCTGTCCGCCTTCAAATATCGTTCTTAATTTATTACCTGAACGTGATTTTTGACCTTTAAATCCCTTACAACTTGTTTTTCCGTGACCAGACCCAGCTCCTCGTCCTACACGTTTTTTCTTCTTTACCTTTTGGAATGTTTTTTTAGCATCTATCAAATTCATACTATCTTAACACCTCTTAATAATTCGATTTCCTGCTTGGTTTTTAATGATTTAAGCCCCTCAGTTGTAGCTTTCACAACATTAAGAGGATTTCTCGTTCCATAACATTTTGTTAAAATATCTGTAATACCTACAGATTCCAGTACCGATCTCGCCGATGTCCCCGCTTTGATCCCTGTACCTGGTGCTGCCGGTTTCATAAATACCCTTGCAGTTTTATAACATCCCCACACTTCGTGCGGTATAGTTCCATTAACAATAGGTATTGCATAAGTATATCTATTAGCATCCTTTACTGCCTTTCCTACCGCATTCGGAACTTCTCTTGCTTTACCAAATCCATACCCAACAGTTCCTTTTTTATCACCAACAACCACTAATGCGCTAAAGCTCATACTCTTTCCACCTTTTGTCACATTAGTACATCTATTGATTTTTACAACTGTCTCTTCTAATTGATCAGTGTCTTTTTTGTACGCCAAAAGAGCCTCCTATTATTTACAATATTTCTTTTGATAAGTGTCTTAGCAAACAAGATTATTTTTTCTTGCACTGTCAGCTAAAGCCTTAACTCTCCCGTGATATTTGTATCCACCTCTATCAAAGACTATTTTGGTAATCCCCAGCTTCGATGCTTCCTCCGCTATTTTCTGGCCTACCAACTCAGCTGCCTTTACATTTCCACCATAGGGCATTTTATCTTTAATGTCTTTTGCCAATGACGAAGCACTCGCAAGTGTCACACCGTCAGTATCATCTATTATCTGGCAATATATGTTCTTTGAACTTCTGAACACACTCAATCGCGGTCTCTCTTTAAGACCAACGATTTTTTTTCTTATTCCTTTACGGCGTCTAAGCCGTTTTTTATTTTTTTTCTTAATAATATCCATAGACTTGTTTTTCTAAGTAAAAAGAAGTGCAAAAATTACTATTTAGAAGCTACCGCCTTACCGGCCTTTCTGCGGATAATCTCATCAGCGTACTTCACACCCTTTCCTTTGTATGGCTCAGGAGGACGCAAGCGTCTAATATTTGCCGCAAACTGACCGACTTTTTGTTTATCAATACCAGAAACTGTAAATTTCCCGGGATTTGTCTGATTCTGAATCTCAATCTTTATACCTTTAGGAATTTTTACATTTACAGGATGTGAAAATCCTAATTGTAAAACTAGCCCTTCACCCTGCATTTTTATATTGTACCCTAATCCAATTATCTCCAAACTCTTAGAAAATCCGCTTACAACGCCGTGAACATTGTTCGCCAGAAGAGTTCGTGTCAAACCATGAAGTTCTCTACATTGTCGTTCTTCAGAAGGACGTATTACACTGAATTGCTTTGCGCCCTCATCAATTTCAACTTTCATCAGCGTATGAATTGGCTGCACTATTGTCCCTTTAGAGCCCTCTATTGTTACAGTATCTTTATCATATTTCACTTTGACACCGTCTGGTATTGGTATTGGTTTTTTTCCTATTCGCGACATATTTTTTTCTGTATTATTGTAAAATAAAAAATTTAGAAATTGTTTTATCCTGCTTGAGTAAATAAGCCAACATACACCCTATTTACCATACTGTACAAATATGCTCTCCACCTATATTATGAGCCCGACACTCTTTATTGCTCAAAATGCCTTTCGAAGTTGAAAATATTGATATACCGATACCGTTAAGCACCCTACCTATATCTTCTACTCCTTTATACAACCTCCTGCCAGGCGTACTTTCTCTTTTTATATGGCTAATTATCTTCTGATTTAATGGCCCATATTTCAGATACACTCTCAATATGCCTTGTTTTTCATCAGAAATTTCCTTAAATTCCTTTATAAAACCTTCTTTTTTCAAAACCTCTGCGATACCAATCTTAATACGTGACGAAGGCATATTCACAGTCTCTCTTCCGACCATAATTCCGTTACGTATTCTCGTCAACATGTCCGCAATCGGATCAGTCATACTCATTATAGTAAACCCCTCTGTACTTTATAAAAAATCCTTGTTTTATGTACTCTACCAACTTGCCTTTTTTACTCCAGGTATTTCACCCTTAGAGGCAAGACTCCTGAAGCACAATCTACATATTTGAAATTTTCTGTAATAGGACCTAGGCCTTCCACAAAGCTGACACCTATTATATCTTCGAGTCTTGTATTTTGGTTCGTTCTTAGATTTGACTATTAATGCTTTTCTTGCCATATATACTCCGCGTGTTTAGAAATCCGTTATTAATTTAAAATTCTCAAAATACAAATTACTCTCTAAAAGGCATTCCAAATAGCCTCAGCATCTCACGTGACTGTTCATCCGATTTCACAGACACCACAAATGTGATATCCATACCCTGAACATATTCTATATCGTCAATATCTATTTCAGGAAAAACTGCCAATTCGCTTATACCCAAAGTATAGCAACCACGACCATCAAACGACTTAGCCGAAAGGCCACGAAAATCTTTTATTCTCGGCAATACAATGCTTATCAGACGATCCATAAATTCGTAAGCCATTCTATCACGAAGAGTTACTTTACAGCCAACAGGATCACCTTTTCTTAACTTGAAGCCAGCTATATCCTTGCGAGCCCTAGTCATAGCTGGTTTTTGGCAAGAAAGCGTTGCTAAGTGCTTCATCGCATCTTCAAGAAGTTTTTTATTCTCCTTAGCTCTTCCAACACCCATATTTATAACAATCTTCTCCAGCTTTGGAACTTCCATCTGGTTTTTAAAGCTGAACTTTTCCATCAGCTTGGGTACAATTTCTTCTTTATATTTTTCTATTAAACGCACCATACTTTATTTTATATCCTAATCTTCATTTTCAGTCAGAAGCGATTATTTCACTTCCACATTTATAGCATACTCTTACCTTATCACCATTCTCAAGAACCTTGCGTCCGGTTCGTACACCCTTACCATTCTTCTCACAATGCTTATTTTGACATATTACCAATACATTAGATACAGATACTGGCGCCTCCTTCTGTACGCGACCGCCCTGCGGGTTCTTTTCGCTACGCTTTATATGCTTTTGAATGTAATTAATACCTTCTACAACAACACGATTCTGCTTTGTCATTACAAACAATATTTTACCCGTCTTGCCAGAATCATCACCAGCAGTAACTTGTACAATGTCATTTCTTTTTACATGCATACCTTTTACCGACTTCCTTTTAGAATATTACATTTAAACTACTTCAGGAGCTAATGAAATTATTCTCATGAAATTCTTTTGCCTTAATTCTCTAGCAACTGCACCAAAAATTCTGGTCCCCTTTGGACTACCATCATCTTCTACGATTACAATTGCATTTCTATCAAATTTCAAGTAAGAACCATCATCACGTCTTATATTTTTCTTTGTCCTGACAATCACACCTTTAGCAACATCACCTTTTTTTACAACTCCGTTTGGAATTGCTTTCTTCACGGCAACTACAACGATATCACCAACTGACGCATACACACGCCTGGAACCTCCAAGCACCTTTATGCACTTAGCCATCTTTGCGCCTGAATTATCGGCCACATCCAACATCGTTTGTTCCATTATCATTTTATCAACATCCTTTTATTATTTCACAATACGAACTAATCTCCAGCGCTTATCCTTACTTAACGGCCTTGACTCTACAATCTCTACCTTATCACCTTGAACAGCCTTGTTTCCTTCGTCATGTGCTTTATAAACCGTTACTCTTTTAACAAATTTTCCATATCTGGGATGTTTTACGCGCTTTTCTGCTTTCACCGTAATCGTATTTGTCATTTTATTACTTGTAACGATACCAGCTACAGTCTTTATGTGTTTTTTGTTTTTTTCAGTTTCCATTGTGTACTCTTCTAATCCTTTTTCTTCACAGTAAGGTCAGTGTTAATTCCCAATTCTACTTCCCTTAAAACAGTCTTTAACCGTGCAACATCTTTTCTAATTTGTTTGTATTGTGCCGAATTACGTATCTCTCCTGCCTGCCATTGAAACCTATAGTTTAATAGCTCTCTCTTGCAAGCCTCCAACTCCTCAAGTATGTCCTGATGCGATTTTTCTCTAATTTCACTTGCCTTCAAATCGCCACTCTCCTCTTAACAAATATAACCCTTACAGGCATTTTATATGCTATCCTGTTAAATGCCGATCTTGCCATTTCCTCTGTAACACCTCCCAACTCAAACAGAATAGTACCAGGTTTAACAACCGCTACCCATTTATCAGGCTCACCCTTACCCTTACCCATTCTAGTTTCAATCGGCTTTGCTGTTACCGGTTTATGCGGAAAAACCCTTATAAACAACTTAGCTTCCTTTGAACTATATTGCGTAGCCGCCACCCTACCAGCTTCTAAATGCTGTGCTGTTACCCAACCAGGCTCGGTGCACTGCAGGCCATAATCACCAAAAGATACGGTATTTCCTCTTGTCGCATTACCTTTAATTTTTCCCCTATGAGTCTTTCTAAACTTAACTCTTTTTGGCATCAACCGCATAGCTGTCCCCTTTATCCAAATCAACTAATCCTTTAAATATCCACACTTTGACGCCAATTGTACCATAAGTTGTCATAGACTCAGCAAACCCATAATCAATATTCGCCCTTAATGTGTGCAAAGGAATGCTTCCTTTAGTAGCACCTTCTGTCCTTGCAATCTCCGCCCCACCTAAACGACCGGCTACCTGAATCTTGACACCTTTTGCTCCAAATCCCATTGTACTCTCAACTGATTTTTTTATTGTCCTTCTATAGGCAGCCCTTTTTTGCAATTGCTCAGCTATACTCTCCGCAACCAGCTGTCCCTCTAACTCTGGCCTATCAACTTCTTGAATCTTTATATCTACACCCTTGACCACTATTTTTTCAATACCATTTTTTAATTTTTCAATTTCAGAACCCTTACGACCAATTATCAATCCCGGCCTTGCAGAATAAATAATAATTTTCGCACCCTCATCACGTGTTCTTTCAATTTCTATTTTTGAAATACCTGTGAAACGATAATTCTTTTTAATATATTTTCTTATTTTCTGATCTTCCACAAGTAATTTACCGAAATTCTTCTTGTCAGCATACCACCGCGAACGCCAGTTTTGTGTTATTCCTAATCTGAACCCTATTGGACAAACTTTTTGACCCATACTTGCCTTTCTAATTATAATGCATTAATAATATCAGTCTAAAACATCAGTCCTCTTAAAAAAAAGAGGATTTATCTCTATTTTTTCCCGTCAGACAATATTAGAGATATGTGACTTGTACGTTTCTTAATCATTGAAGAAACACCTCTTGCCCTTGGCCTGAACCATTTACGCGCCGGACCTCCGTCCACATATATCTCTTTAATAAACAAAGAATCTATATCGACACTCTCATTCTCACTGGCACCAGCAATTGCCGCCCTTAGTGTTTTGTCCACAAAGAAAGAGGCTCTCTTATTTGTCAGCCTCAAAGCTTCCAAAGCATGATTTACAGTTTTTCCCCTTATCAGATCAACAACATATCTTGTTTTTCTCGGAGACATCTTAACGTATCTACAACTTGCTTTAAAATTCATTTTAATTGGTCAATTATTATTAATAATTCAAATTTATACTTCATACATACCGCTACAACTACTTCTTCTTCGTCCCACCATGACCTCTATAAGTCCTCGTAGGTGCAAATTCTCCAAGTTTATGCCCAACCATATCTTCCATAATAAAAAGCTTATGGAAAATCTTGCCATTATGAACCATAAATGTATGTGACACAAATTCCGGAATAATTATACAACTTCTAGACCACGTGCGAATAGGGTCTTTAACACCAGTATCCCTTTGCTTTAACACTTTCTTAAGTAGTTTGGCATCAACATAAGGGCCTTTTTTAACTGAACGTCCCATAATTTTAACTCTTTTTTATAAATTTATTTCTAACTAGAATTAATATAGCCCAGACCTGCTTCATATTATTATGAAGATGCTACTTATTACGCCTAGACTTTCTTCTTCTTATTATGAATTTGTTACTTGTAGACTTTCTTTTTCTTGTCTTACCACCCTTTGCCAACACACCTGTCGGAGAACAAGGATGCCTTCCACCATGGCTCCTGCCTTCTCCTCCACCTAAAGGATGCGCAACCGGATTCATTGCAGTACCTCTTACATGTGGCCTACGACCCTTCCACCTTTTCCTGCCAGCCTTTCCAAGCCGAACACCCATATGGTCAATATTGCCAACCCGACCCACAGTTGCCCTACATTCATGGAAAATCCTGCGGACCTCACCAGAAGGAAGTACTATCTGCACATACTTGTCCTCTTTTGCTAAAACTCTCGCAACACTACCTGCAGATTTAACAATTTTTCCACCCTCTCCAGGCCTCAATTCAATATTATGAACTTCTATCCCCAGATGTATATTTTTAAGAGGCATGCTATTACCAGTCTGAGGCTCAACTTTATCACCAGACAACACTTGATTTCCCACAACCAAACCAACAGGTGCCAATATATAACGTTTTTCTCCGTCCAGATAATGCAGCAAAGCAATGTTAGCTGAACGATTTGGATCGTACTCTATTGTAGCAACCTTAGCCGGGACTCCATGCTTGTCTCTTTTAAAGTCGATAATTCTATATTTCCTTCTACTCCCGCCACCTCTATGCCTGACTGTAATCTTACCCTCGTTGTTTCTCCCACCCTTCTTATTCATTGGAAGCAACAATCTTTTTTCCGGAGTAACAGACGTTATCTCTGCAAAATCAGAAACTGACCCCAGGCGCCTTCCACTAGTTGTCGGTTTGTAACGTTTTAGTCCCATTTAATCACACTTTCATATTTACGAAATAGTCTAGTATCCAAGGTCAATCCGATCTCCCTCTTTCAAGGTTACTATTGCCTTTTTCCATCCACCAGTCTTGAACACTCTATTCCTATATTTTCTTGTTTTTCCAGTTTTGTTTAAAGTTCGCACCGTCAAAACTGTCACTTCAAACAGCTTCTCTATTGCCTCTTTCACCTGAATCTTATTTACTCTTCTGTCTACCTCAAAGTGATACGCATTTGATGTTTCTCTATCGCCTACACTTTTTTCTGAAGACAAAGGCTTTTTTATAATTTGATAATAATCCATAATCAATATTTAGTTAGTTTATTCGAATTTAAGGTTCTCTAGTACATCTTTAACTATTAATAGCTTTTTGTATTTCACCACATCATATGCATTCAAGTCAGAAGCAATCCGAAGCCTTACATTATAAATGTTTCTGCATGATTTCCATACTGTCTCACTGAACTCTTGCACTACAATCAGACAACTTTCTCTGATTTCCAAACACTTCAATAGGCTCGCCAGCTTTTTTGTACTAGGCGATTCCAATTCGAGTTTATCAACAAGAACCACTTCATTATCTATCAATCTGGATAAAATTGCAGATTGCAAAGCGACCTTTTTCGCTTTACGATGCATCGAAAAAGAATAATCCCTAGGCCTTGGCCCAAAAACAACTCCACCACCTTTCCATATCGGAGAGCGAATATCACCCACTCTTGCCCGTCCAGTATGTTTTTGCTTCCAAGGCTTTTTTCCACCGCCCTTAACCTCTCCTCGAGTCTTGGTTGATGCCGTTCCTCTCCTATGATTTGCCTCATGCATAATTATCGTATCTCTCAAGAGCTCCCTACGCACCTTACCGCCAAATCTTTCCTCAGGCAATGACACACTCTCTAAAGGCTTGCCGCTATTATCAAACACTGGTACTTTTATCATAATTCGCTTCTACTCTTTCGTATAATTACATAGCCACCATTTGGACCGGGAACTGCTCCCTTAACAATCAACATGTCCCTGTCTTTGTCTACCTTAATTACATCCAGGTTTTTAACAGTAATCCTTTTACCACCCATTCTCCCCGCCATCTTTTTGCCCTTAACCACATGCCCCGGGCTAGTACCTGCACCAACCGAACCAGCACTTCTTGGCGTTGTACAACCGTGCGTAGCAGGACCTCCACTAAATCCCCACCTTTTCATAACTCCAGCAAAACCCTTACCCTTACTGGTACCAATCACATCTATTGACTTCACATCATCAAAAACTGAAACTGTCAAGACTTGTCCTGGTTCATATTCTGTATCTAAAACACCAGTACGAAACTCTCTAATTATCCTTTTCACACCTGCCTTCACCTTTGAACAGTGTCCAATCTCAGCATTGGATGCCCTTTTCTTTTTCTTCTCCTCAAAACCAATCTGCAGAGCAGAATACCCATCATTTTCCTTGCTCTTTATCTGCAAAAGATCACACGGACCTGCCTGCAACAACGTAACCGGAATCAAGCCACCCTCTTTACTGAAAATCTGGGTCATTCCTAACTTTTTACCAAGTAATCCTGATATCATGTGTAATACCTATATTATTTAATTAAAAAACTTTAAATTCAAGAAACTCAATAAGCCTCTACGCTTTTATTTTAATCTCTATCCCAGCAGGCATATTAAGCTTGTTCAATGCGTCAACCGTCTTTGGAGTCGGCTCAATGATATCTATCAGCCGCTTATGCGTTCTTATTTCAAATTGCTCTCTGGACTTTTTGTCTACATGCGGAGAACGAAGAACTGTATACCTCTCCATACGAGTAGGTAACGGTATCGGGCCTGACACTCTTGCCCCCGTACGCTTAGCTGTATCCATTATATCCACAGCAGACTGATCGAGTATTCTATGATCGTAAGCTTCCATCCGAATCCTAATTTTATAATCTATTTTGTTTCCCATGGCTTATCAATTCTATTATTCAATAATTTTAGTAACAACACCAGCACCAACCGTCTTACCGCCTTCTCTTATAGCGAATCTCAACTCTTTATCCATCGCTATAGGCGTTATCAGCTCTATCAGCAAGTTAGCATTATCTCCCGGCATCACCATCTCAGCACCACCCAACAACGTCGCAACCCCTGTCACATCCGTCGTCCTGAAATAAAACTGAGGTCTGTATCCGTTAAAAAACGGTGTATGCCTACCACCCTCTTCCTTCGTCAATATATATACCTCCGCTTCAAACTTAGTATGCGGTGTTATACTGCCCGGCTTCGCCAACACCTGCCCTCGCTGCAAATCATCCTTCTCTACGCCCCTTAACAACACGCCTACATTATCTCCTGCCATACCCTCTTCAAGCGTCTTGTTAAACATCTCTACCCCAGTACAAGTCGTCTTCCTGATATCCTTTACCATACCAACGATATCTACCTCATCTCCAACCTTTAGCACTCCACGTTCCATTCGACCAGTACCAACCGTGCCCCTGCCCTTTATACTGAAAACATCCTCTAAGGACATCAAAAACGGCTTGTCAGTCTCACGCACAGGATCGGGTATATAATTATCAAGCGAATCCATTAACTCATGTATAGGACCGCAATGCTCACACTCCCTTTTACCACAACCACATCCAGCAGCCTTTATCGCCGAACCCTTGGTCACAGGTATATCATCACCAGGAAACTCATACTTACTCAATAACTCACGAATTTCCATCTCTACCAACTCTACCAACTCAGGATCTTCTAATTGATCCATTTTGTTCATAAATACAACTATCTTCGGCACTCCTACCTGTCTCGCCAGCAATATGTGCTCTCGTGTCTGAGGCATCGGACCATCCGGCGCACTCACCACCAATATCGCACCATCCATCTGCGCAGCACCGGTTATCATATTCTTTACATAATCAGCATGACCAGGACAATCAACATGAGCATAATGCCTTTTCTCAGTCTCATACTCAACATGCGCTAT
>ENA-OREN01002102-OREN01002102.1-marine-metagenome-genome-assembly--contig:-NODE-2102-length-21199-cov-7.402140_pt1 | contig 21199 bp, 20 predicted proteins | sample MGYA00248624_ERZ508555 | MGnify/ENA primary metagenome ERZ508555 (study PRJEB26222, sample SAMN06267773) | marine metagenome | isolation source: Saanich Inlet, British Columbia, Canada | place...
CAATGCTGGAATCATCGTGGATCTAGGCGTGAACCATACGACCCATTCGTTGTAGCGCGTACTATATCTACTGGTTTGAATGGTACACCAATGCCTAACTTTCGTGAACAGTTGACTGGAACTGAAAGATGGCAAGTGGCTGCATTTGTTAATTCTCTTTGTCCTAGAAAGAACATTGATAAATTAACAAATAAGCCGGTTCCTGACTTCTTGATTCAATCTGTTTATACGGAAGGGATTGTAGTTCCTAAAATTGATGATCCTAGCTGGGCTTCTCCAGACACTGATTACAGAATAGTTGATTTGTCTGAAGAGCAAGCGGAAAATCCAAAGAAGCATTACATCGCAATGGCGGGTCAAATTACACGTGGTAAACGGAACTTTGATCCAAAAGCAGATAACCTTTATGTAAGTTCGCGCTGGAGTGCAGAAGAGCAAGCGGTTTATTACTTAGTGGAATATGACACCAGATTTATGTCACAAGACCCTGAGTTTCCCGATGCAGTAGCCATTCAGTGGCCAGCAAAGTTGCAGGACTTATTTGGAGCAGAAAAACCGTATTTTATCTATGGTGATTCCAAAAAACCGGTTGATGTTTGGAAAGCCAGTTTTATGGCCAAAGATTATAGTGCGACCAATGCACCGAATGAAAAAGGTTATCAATTGGATGTAAACGTTAAAGAATACGTTGCTAATGGTTTTGACGCAGTTGCTGACAAAGAGTCTGAAGGTAAAGTGGAAATTGTTGACTCCATTTTCCATCAGGGTCGTGTCAAAGTCATGTTCAAGCGTGCTTTGACTACGGAAGGAGAGTTTGATGTTCAGATTCCATCTGAACAATTCATTCCTGTCAGTTTCTTTCAATGGTCGGGTAGAGATAAAGAGCATGATGAGCATATGGCCATCTCTACTTGGTATTACACCATTTTGAAACCAGCATTGCCTGCGTCTTTGTACTACATGCCTCCGATTATTGCAGCGATTTTCGTCTGCTTTCAAGGGTGGTTGGTATGGATGACCAAGCGTACACGTAAAATGTATGACGAAGGGAAAATGCGTCGTGACGAGCTTCCTAAGTAGTCATTAGAAGTTTTATAAGAAAACCCGCCGGATTCCGGCGGGTTTTTTTTTGGTCTTTTTTAGTTAAGGAATGACGTTTATGGTTTTGGCGGGTTTAGGAATGAATTGCGTGAAAAGGCATCTCAGATAGAGATATTCAATTCCTCATACAATAGTGGACCAGTGAACTATAAAAGGGATTTGAGGGGTTTAGCATTGTTCTGTTGCATAGAATATCCAGCTATTACACTGGCAGAGGCGAACCCTCTAACGGGCAATGCGATTCTAATGGTGTAGTAAATGTATTGTTGTATCTGTGCTTGGGGGAGGTTGTCCAACTTCCACCGGGCGAGGCCCGGATATTATTCTTCTTCGGTAACTTGTTCCATATCCATATTGCCTTCGATAATTTCTCTTAAGGCTAGTTCAAAAAATATTTTTGGATTGGTAAGGTCATCGGGATCGACTTCGATGGTGGGTTGTGCTCCATTCTCCAATTGGTGAATACGCTGAGTAACCAAAATACATAAAAGATATCGACTTTTTACGACATCTTGCGCCTCGCGCACCAATTCCATTCTGTCCTGCATTTCCAGTTCTATCATGATTGTCCTGTTGGTTAAAATTTATTCTTAATTATAGAGCAATCTGCAAAACTGTCAAATATCATTGTTTCCCTAATATGGATTGGAAGGTCTTAACGACTGTTTGAACTTGTTCCTTGGAAACCTCGCGGTGTAAGACAGCACGGAAAACGTCTGCATCGGTCATCAAAATTTTGATTTGATTTTGTTCTAACTGATTGAGTAGGGCTTCTCCGTCTATTCCCGTCAATTTGAAGAAAATAATATTGGTTTTAATTCGGGTAACGTCCACTTCAATCCCATCTAGGTCAGAAAGTTGGCTGGCGAGAAATTTTGCGTTATCGTGGTCTTCTTGAAGTCGGTCTACCTGCTCGGTGATAGCAATCAGTCCTGCGGCGGCAATATGGCCTACCTGCCTCATTCCTCCACCCACCATTTTTCTGGCTTTTCTTGCTTTAACAATAAACTCGGATGATCCGCATACCAGAGAACCTACCGGTGCAGAAAGTCCTTTTGAAAGACAAAACATTACTGAGTCTACTTTTTCAGTTAGTTTGGCAACAGGGACTCCAAGAGCAACTGCGGCATTAAAGATTCTTGCCCCATCGAGATGAATTTTGAGTCCAAATTTGTTTGCGATTTCCCTAACCTCAGTCATGTACTCGGGTGTAATTGGCGACCCTTGGCAAAAGTTGTGTGTATTTTCCAAACAAATAAGACGGGTTGGGGGGCAGTGTATATCAGAATGACGGATGCCTTTTTCCAGCAGGTCGATAGAGATCGTGCCATCATTGTTGTTGGGAAGGGGGCGTGGATGAACGCCTCCCAATGCGGCAACTCCCCCCACCTCATAAAGGGAGATATGGCTTCTATCACCCAGTAAGATTTCATCGCCTCTGCCACAGTGGCTGAGTAGGCTTATCAAGTTACCCATGCAGCCACTGGGAACAAAAAGGGCGGCCTCTTTGCCCATTTTTTCTGCGGATAAAGTTTCAAGTTTTTGGACGGTGGGGTCTTCTTGAAACACATCATCTCCAACTTCGGCAGTTGCCATAGCGTCGCGCATGGATTGGGTTGGGTTAGTGAGCGTATCACTTCTAAGGTCAATCATTGTTTTCCTCAATTTTTGTCTTTTTTTCTATTCGGTTCCGTTTGATTCGATAATAAAATAGAGATACGAAAAAAATGGGTATCACAAAACCACTTAAAATTAATCCGCTTACTTTTTCTTGTGGGTAATCGAGAGCGATCATACCCTGGTGGAGTTGTTGCACGAGATAAGCGAGTAGACCGCAGGTGATAAACATATAGCCCATACGTTTGGAACCTTTTGGGCCGGGAAAAATTATTGAATAGGCAACAAAGTTAAGTCCCAGAAAAAGCAGACCATTCAAAAACATAAGGTAGATAATTTGATTCTGTGCTTGTGTGAACAAAGTTTTCCTATTTAAAGTTATGTTCTTATTTTAGCGGTTATATAAGGCGATATAAACTGAAATTTAGGGATGGGATTCTGGTATAAAGAGAGCCCTGTGCGGAGGAAGCATCGATATTGTTTGTAGAAAATCAGGAACTTAGAAAAACACCAAAAAAACATTAGCACAACTCCACATGAAATATTTGAACAAACTCTATAGCAGGGAAGGAGAGAATGTCTTGCTCTAGAGGAAATCACCTTTTAATTTTATTCGAATATGGGCATCTCTACTGAGAAAATTCATGTTTCAACCGATCCGACCAACAAAACTTTCTTTATTGATTTTAAAAAATTTTGAACAAAAAAATGCTCCTGATATCACATCATAGCTTTGCAAAGATTTTGGTGTTATTGCTAATAATGACTTGTCCTCCATTGTCTGTTTTGGCTAACGACGAACGCCCTTCATTCCATTCGTTAAGATACGAAGAAAACTACCAATTTCTGCGTGACCCCAAACAGAGGATCAATTATTTTGATTCCGTAAAATACATCCCACTCAATAAATCGGAATCCCTCTATTTGACGTTGGGTGGAGAAACCCGCCAGCATTATGAGTTCATTGATAATAATAACTGGGGTAAAGGTGTTCAGGACAACAATGGATATTACCTGCAACGCTATTTGGTTCATGGGGACCTTCATGCGGGAGAGCGTACTCGTTTTTTTGTTCAGTTGATGAGCGGTTTGGAAACAGGGAGAAACGGAGGGCCGCGAGGGGTGGATAAAGACTCGCTTGCCGTGAACCAGGGATTCGTTGATTTTGAGTTGTGGAATAAATCCGAGCAGTCCCTGACCCTGCGTGTAGGACGACAGGAAATTGTTTTTGGGAGTAGACGTTTTTTCAATTATCGTGAACGGCCCAATATGCGTCTAAGCCAAGATGCCGTAACCGGTATATACCGCAAAGGTGAATGGGATGTGCGTGCCTTTGGGGCTCGCCCTGTAACTCTCAATCCTGATATCTTAGACAACGACTCAGGACCGGCAAAGACGGTTTGGGGGCTTTATGGGGTAAGTCAAAATTTGCCCTTTTCTTTTAATGCCGATCTTTATTATCTTGGATTGCACAGCCGCAGTGCCACTTACGATCAGGGGCAGGCAGAAGAAACGCGCCATAGTTTTGGAACTCGAATTTGGGGCAAGAAGAAAAACCTGGATTATAATTTTGAATTCTTATATCAGTTTGGCAAGTTTGGTCACGGTGATATTTATGCCTATGCCCTTGCATCAGATACCGGTTACAGCATTCCACTTGGCGGCTCGGCCAAGGTGCGTTTTAGTCTGCGTGCGGATGTGTATTCAGGAGATGATGATCCTAATGATGCCGATTTAAACTCATTCAATCCGTTTTTCCCAAAAGGAAAACACATCAGTCAGCTTGCCGCCAGTGGACTTATCAATCAACGTGATTTACACCCTAGAATAAATTTGACTCTGGATGAGCATTGGTCTCTCACCGCAAGCACTTTGTTTGTTTGGCGTGATAGTTTGGATGACGGTGTTTACTCGATTGGCAACGGAGTATTGCGTAGCGGTCAATCTAGCCGAGCGCGTTATGTCGGCACTCAACCCGAGTTGGAAGTTAAATACAGTTTCAATCGACACCTTGATCTAAAAGGAACATTTGTTTTTTTTCGCGCGGGTAAATTTCTCAAACAAACTTCTCATGGTTTTGATACGACTTACCTAGGTTCCATGCTCACCTTTCGTTTCTAACACCTCGCGCAATATTATTAAAGATGGAATAGTGCAGATAATTGGATAGGCCCATTGCTAAAGTAATATGAACAAGGCCATGGATTTTGATTGTGTCTAGTGAAGACTCTCCGGAGCAGGTTGCTCCGGAGATATAAAGATAAGTTTTTACTAAAAATAGAATAAGGCGTTTAACGCAAGGGTATCTTGAGTCGATGCCGTTCCAGCTCCATCTCTGTTTGAAAATACATAGTGATCTGATTCATCATGCCGATACTCCGCCCGAACAACCATGTTGCTATTGATTCTAACTTCGGGTGTGAGAGACATAGCCCATAACTTCTGTCTTGATCCTGAACGAGCTCCATCTTGATCATGAAAAATCTGAGCACGATAATTTAGAGAGAACCAGTTATTGACATCATAACGAGCTATTCCAGAAAACCCCCACCAAGTGTGATCCCCAGTGTTGGGTCCCGTGGCATCATCTTCCGAGCCGTAGACCGCATTCAAATTCAATAACAGTTTGTTGCTGAGGCTGATCTCAATGACCGTGTCGAAAAAATTTCTGAGTTCGTCTGCATTATTGGGTACGCCGGTTTGTGGTTCAGCGGAGCCAAAATAATTCAAATAAACAACTGCCGAATCACTTACCGCCCATGAGATTTGTCCTCCAAACCCCTTTGAATCGTTCGTATCTGTTGTGGTATCGTGACCGTTAGATAGTATGCCTAAAAGACCCACGGTATCACTCAATTGATATTGCACGCGTACTCCGTTATGAGTGAATGGCCCCAGGAAGAATAGGAAAGATCTGGAAAACGTATAATTGAACCCATCGTATCCGTCCATGACTTCTGAACCGATATTTGTGCCGAATTTCCCTACATCAATCAACAATCCATTGCCAATGGGAGCGTTGTATTGAACGTATGCAATCTGCAAATCAAAATCATCATCGCTGACATCAGCGGTTGTGCCGTCACTCAAAGTTACATTAGGCCCACCGACTTTATTTGCTTGGGGCCCGCTGAAACCGTAGGTCAAGTCCGTACGGAATCCGACATCACCTATTTCGGCGGCATCTTTTTTAAGAACAAGTTCCGCAACGTCAAATTTGAAAGTGTTTGCGTCAAAGTCATAAACGCGCAGGGCGTTTTGTCTTGTTCCTGTAGGATTTGCAAAGTTTTGAGAATAGGATGAAGATGCAAAGCCATGCACCTCAATATCTTTTATCAACTCCAAAGCTGAATCTGCATAAGCTGTGCTTACGAGTCCAAACATTAGGGAAATGGTAATAACCCCATCAATCAAAAATCTTCTCATTTTCCACATAGGGGACCTCCTCCAAAGGATTAAAAGCCTTTTAAATCAAAAAGCTCATTTGACTAATAATAAATGTTGAATATTTTACTTATAATTACATTCAAAGCAATAGCTTATTTTTTTAATCAACCAATTGCTTACTTATTAATCAGATAATATACCCTCGTTCACCGTGTTGCGAGAGATCCAGACCTTCGCTTTCCTCATCATCGGTGACTCTGAGACCCATAATTCCATCGAGGACTTTCAGGATAATAAAGCTGACGATCCCTGTATAGACAATGGTTGCGCCAACGCCGACAGCTTGTACCTTAATCTGAGCGCTGATGCTTGTGATATCCCCGCCGAAACCGGCACCACCAAGAAACTCTGCGCAAAACACCCCGGTTAAAATGGCACCGATGATTCCACCGACTGCGTGGATTCCGAAAACATCCAAGGAGTCGTCATAACCCATGGCACGTTTGAGTGTTGTGGATGTGATGAAACACCCCGCACCTGATGCAAGGCCAATTGCAATAGCTCCCATGGGGCCAACCGCTCCTGAGGCAGGGGTGATGGCGACGAGACCCGCCACTGCACCGGAGGCAATTCCCAACACACTTGGCTTGCCATGTTTTGCCCATTCGATGAACATCCAACTCAAAGCCGCAGCAGCTGTGGCAATCTGTGTCACGGCCATGGCCATTCCTGCGACTCCATCGGCTGCCAGTTCACTGCCGGCATTGAACCCAAACCACCCGACCCAGAGCATGGAAGCTCCCATCAGCGTGTAACCGAGGTTGTGTGGAGGCATGGCGGTAGTAGGATAACCCTTACGTTTACCTAAAACGATAGCCGCGACCAGACCCGCAATGCCAGCATTAATATGTACAACTGTACCGCCAGCAAAATCGAGAATTCCTTTATTGCCGAGCCAGCCTCCGCCGCCCCAGACCCAATGACAAATCGGAGCGTAAACGAGAGTCATCCATATTGTCATGAAGATCAGCATCGCCGAGAACTTCATGCGCTCGGCAAAGGCTCCTACCATCAAAGCAGGAGTGATAATGGCGAAGGTCATTTGGAAGGTCATAAACACGGTTTCCGGGATGGTGCCACTAAGTGTATCAACACCCACGCCAGCGAGAAACATTTTGCTCAACCCTCCCCAGAAGGGGCCGTCACCGCCAAATGCGATGCTGTATGCGTATAGAACCCATAATAGAGTCATGAGTGAGGTGATGGCGAAGCACTGCATGAGTATAGATAATATGTTTTTGCTGCGCACCATGCCCCCGTAAAATAGTGAAAGACCGGGTATGGTCATGAATAGAACCAAGGCTGTGGCTGTCAGCATCCAGGCTGTATCACCTGAGCTTAAAACAGCTGCTTCTTCGGCCAGTGCCATAGAAGGAAATATAACGAAGAATATTAAAGCCATTATTGCCCAAGATTTTTTAGGCCTGTGGTTTTGAATCTTGATTTTCATAAAACCCATGCTCCAAGTAAAATAAGTACATATTAGAAACTTTAACCAGGCCAATGGCCTTTTACCTCGGAGTAGATTTCAATTCTTGTACCAAGTTAAAGGTTTAACGAAAAAACCCTTGGATACATATTTAATCTACTAAAAAACAATAAGTTAAGTGTAATATTTTTCTCAATAAGGTAGAATGGTTAGCCGATAAGGTGTCTAGGGGTGCTTGGTTTAAAAGCAATCTCTCTGAATTTTTGCAACAAAATGCATCAATTTATTTGAAAATAGGATATAGATTTCGTTGCGTTAGAAGAGGGGAATTATACTGACTTTTCGTCAAAATAATGACCGTAGGGAAGAATACTTCCATTAAATTGCTCGTTGAAAGCTTAGACGGATAGACCGAAAAGCTTTTAGATCTTTGTGGTTATCCAGTTTTTGTCGCAGGAAGATGAATTTGGCATATAGATTGCTTGTAGATAATGAAAAAGACAAATTAAGTCACTGACTTTTAAAGTGTAGTTTTTTCATTGATGGAAACAGGGCGGGAGAAAGATTTATGGCTGAAGAAGAGGAGATACTAGAAGATCTGGAGGCCGCTGAGGCTAAGGGTAAAAAAAAGCCAATGGGAATGATCATTGGCATTATTGTTGGTTTGCTAGTGCTGGGTGGAGGCGGATATTATGCCTATATTACATTTTTCCAGGAAAAACCGGTTGAAGAGGTCCCCGCTGAAGGTGAGGAAGGTGCGGCAGAAAAGGTTGAAGAAGACGTCAATTTAGGTGTCATGTTTCCTCTCGACCCTTTCATCGTAAACCTTGCAGGCAGTGAAGGAAAACGGTTCCTGAAAGTTACGGTTTCATTAGAGTTGAGTACCCCTGAAGTTCACGCTGACTTAAAAGAAAATATTCAGAAAGTCACAGACTCGATTCTTGTTTTATTGAGTAGCAAATCTTTTGAAGATGTATATTCGGTGCAGGGCAAGTTCAAACTCAAAGATGAAGTCACCACGCGCGTCAACCGCTTTCTGGTGGTGGGGCATGTGAAAGACGCATACTTTACTGAATTCATTATTCAGTGATAAAATTGATTTTTAAACAAGGCTAGAATTATGAGTGAGGTTTTATCCCAGGGAGAAGTCGATGCGTTGTTGAGAGGTGTCGGCGATGGTGAGGTTGAGACCGAAACCGATGAAGTTCCAGAAGAAGAATCGGGTGTCGTTCCCTATGACCTGACCAGTCAGGAAAAGATCATTCGGGGTCGCCTGCCAACTCTGGACATCATTAACTCGATGTTCTCCAGGTTATTTCGAAATACCTTTTCCATGTTGATGCGAAAGTCGGTCGAAGTCAGCACCGTTTCAACCGATACCATCAAATTTGGCGATTTCCTGCGTTCATTAGCTGTTCCTTCTAGTTTGCATATTTTTCGTATGGAACCTTTGCGTGGCCATGGCCTGATGGTTGTGGAAAGCAAACTGGTTTTTGCAGTGGTCGATACTTTTTTCGGCGGCTCCGGTACAAAAGAAGCCAAGATCACCGGTCGAGATTTCAGCTCCATTGAAATCCGGATGACCAAGAGCGTGGTTTTGAGTGCGCTGGAAGATCTGGAAAAGGCCTGGCGTCCGGTACATGCCGTGACAACGAACTTTGTTCGATCAGAGGTGAACCCGCAGTTTGCGGCTATCGTTCCTCCTACTGACATTGTTTTGGTCATACTTTTTGAAATTGAGATGGAAAGCATATCGGGGACTCTAACCATTTGTCTCCCCTATGCGGCTATTGAACCCGTTATCCCCAAGCTTAAAGCACAGTTCCAGAGTGAAGAGATGGAAGTGGATCAGGTTTGGATTCGTCGTTTACGTACAGAGTTATTGGCAACAGAGGTAGAGCTGGTTGCCGAGCTTGGAACAAGCACAATAACTCCGCAGGACCTAATGAAGTTCAAAGTCGGCGATACACTCATGTTGGGAAATGATGTAACGGATCCGTTGAAATTGAAGGTAGAACAGATCCCCAAATTTAAAGGGTTCCCCGGTGTTTCTCGTGGGAATAAAGCAGTCCAGTTAACAGAAACAATTGAAAGGGAAGGATAAGCTCATGGAAGATGAAGCTGCAAAAGAAGATTTTGATGCCCTAGATGACATTGGTGATATTGATGCGGGGGGCGAAGAAGGTGGTGTTGATTTAGATCATGATGGGGTTGCCCCGGCAACGGGTGGCGAAACCAAAAGTCTTGATCTTATTCTAGACATTCCTCTCACAGTGGCTGTTGAATTGGGTCGCAGCAAAATGTTGATCAACGACCTTCTACAGTTAGGGCAGGGCTCGGTAATCGAGTTGACAAAACTGGTGGGTGAACCTCTGGAAGTATTGGTTAATCAAAAGCTGGTGGCCCGTGGTGAAGTCGTTGTTGTAAATGAAAAGTTTGGTGTGAGACTCACCGATATCGTTTCACCTATGGAACGCGTTCAGTCCCTCGCATAAATCATATCGGTTTATGCAAGAGGACTGCTTTTCTTATGCAGACTTCCTTCCTGGTTATCTGCCGTTTTTCTGCTCAACAACCTCTCCTGATAAAAAAATACCAAAAAGTTTTGTTTTTTAAGCATTTAGGTACAGCCTTTGCAATCTTAGTTAATTAAATCAAAAGCGTTGGTTTTTTTGACATATTTACCATGATCAAAGGTGCAGCAAATGAAATTATTTTTAAAAATCCTGACTATTTCACAGATCTTTTTACTTGTTTTTGCCAGCTTGGTCGGGGCCAGTAACCAGCCAGAAGCAAAATGGGGTTCTTTGAATCCGCTAAAAAAGGTTCATTCCCATTTAATGAGTAACGGTCATATCGTTCGCTTGGAATTTAAAAATCCAGTTGAGAATTGGGCAGAGCCGGTTTTTTACGAAAAATCGGTGCAACTTGATTTTCCTGGAGCTTTTATTGAACCTGCGAAAAAAAGTTTTTCCGCAGATAGCTCTATGGTCACGAAAGTTTTTGCCAGTCAGTTCGATGGTGAGACTTTGCGAGTGCGTTTTCATATTAAACCGGGCACCGATGATATCGAAGAGAGATTCAAACTGGTATCACAAGGCCGGTTCATAATTGTTCGGTTCGATACGGATTATGTAGAGCCCGTCATTGCTTCTTCAAAAGCAGTTTCAAAGAAAACTCAAAATACAGATGTTATGGGAGATAAAGAATTAGCCGATTTTCTTTCTCGTGCATCAGAAAAAATGAAGAGGCAGGAAGAAAGTTTGGCGTCTGCTGTTAAGAAAGAAGAACCGACTATCCAAGAAGTAGAAACTCAATCCTCCGAAATAAAAGTCAAACGCGCGGGGATGGGAGTTGCCCCTCTGGTCGACCAAATCAAAAAAGCGGCCTTGTCCAATTCTGATGAAGATAAAAAAGATGTAGTTTTAAATAAATCCAAAACAAAAATCACAACGAAAGATAATACGGGTTTTTCCTTAAAAGACTCGCGCCCAACAGGGAAACCGATGGAGATGATTCCATCGGGTATGAAAATGATATCAATGTTTGCCGTGGTGCTGGGACTGATGTTCCTGATTTTTTTCGGATTCAAAAAGTATGTTCTGAAAAATACAGCCTTCGGTGGTGGAAATAAGCTAGTGAATGTTTTGGGTACATGGTTTTTGGGTCCCAAAAAGAATATTGCTTTGGTAGAGGTAGCTGGCGAAATTCTTGTGCTGGGTATGTCGCAAGATAACATCACACTTCTCAGTAGCATTATCGATGAAGAAAAAATTGAAGAAATAAAGAATACCAGCGGTAAAGGCAAGAGTGGCTTAGGTTGGAAAACTGCACCCGTAGGAGAGAAAAGTACCCGTTCCGTAGCGGCACAGGCGGCGGCCCAGTTTTCGAGTTACTTGAGTAAATATTCATCATCTAAAGAAGCTAAAAAGCAAACGGTTGCAGATGCGAAAGATCAAATTTTGCAAAAAATTGGAAAGTTGAAAACGGCAAGAGCATGACAAGAAAAATTATATTCATATTGCTGATTCTTACAGCGACCTTTATTTGGGGCGGAACAGTTCCCTTTGCAGAGGCTGTATCTCTACCCTCCATTCAACTGGGAATGGATGATGTAGAAGATCCGGAAAAAGTGTCCAGTGCTTTACAAATTCTTTTTCTGCTGACGATTCTGACTCTGGCCCCATCGATTCTTATTTTGACCACTTCATTTGCGCGGATCATCATTGTCCTTTCATTTCTCCGACAGGCGATGGGCACACAGCAAACTCCACCGACGCAGATTTTGATTGGTCTGGGTTTGTTTTTAACCCTTTTTGTTATGGGGCCTACCTGGAATGAGATTAACGACAAGGCTTTGCAACCCTTTTTGAATGAAGAAATTTCTCAGACAGATGCACTTAAAAAAGCAGAGATGCCTCTCAAGACATTTATGCTAAAGCAAACCCGTGAAAAAGACTTGTCATTGTTTATTGAAATCTCTGGGGAGAATCCGACGACTAATGAAGAGATTGATATCCGTTCATTGATTCCTGCTTTTATTATTAGTGAATTGAAAACGGCATTTCAGATTGGGTTTCTAATTTATATTCCATTCTTGATTTTAGATATGGTGGTCGCGAGTATTTTGCTGTCGATGGGTATGATGATGTTGCCTCCGGTTTTAATTTCGTTGCCTTTTAAATTGATGCTGTTCGTTATGGTTGATGGATGGTATTTGACAGTGGGATCACTCATGCGAAGTTTTGGAGGCTAACTAAGTTATGGATCAGGCATTCATTATAGATTTTGCTATGGAAAGCATTAAGACGACCTTGCTTTTATCCGCCCCTATGTTGGGTTTTGGGTTGGTGACCGGTCTTGCGGTTTCTATTTTTCAGGCGGTAACTTCGATTCAAGAAATCACCTTGACCTTTATCCCAAAAATTCTGGCGGTTTTTCTTTCCATCCTGCTTTTTTTCCCATGGTTGATGCAGTTGATGCTCACCTTCACTTCGAAAATTTTCACCAACTTCCCTGAGTATATCCAGTAATGGATATCTTGAATCTCAATTACGCAGAATTCGAAAGATTCCTTTTCGTATTGTTTCGTGTTGGGGCAATGATCATCTTTGTTCCCATTCTGGGTAGTAAGCAGATTCCGAGTGTTATGAAAATTGGGCTGATTCTCTTTCTTTCGATGGCAATTTTTCCATTGGTTCAGGATAGGCCTATGCCAGAGCCGAAGGGAATGTTTGAGTTAGTGAAATTTTTGATGGCCGATGTCACGATAGGGTTGGGTATTGCTTATATTGCCAGGCTCATTTTTACAGCGGTTCAGATAGCTGGAACCGTAGTGGATTTTCAAATGGGATTCGGAGTTGTAAACGTAATCGATCCGCAGACAGATACTCAGGTCTCGGTAACGGCGCAGTTGCATAATATTCTAGCGATACTGATTTTTTTGGCACTCGATGCGCACCACTACATCATTCAGGCGATTGTTGAAAGTTTCTTTGTCATTAATCCTTTTGAAATAAACTTTGCCAGCATTACGCCGGAATATATGTTGCACCTGTTTACTGCAACCTTTACGACGGCTATTAAAATCGCGGCTCCCATCATGGCTATTCTTTTCTTTTTAAGTGTTGGATTGGGGTTAGTGGCTAGAACGGTTCCGCAAATGAACGTTTTTATTGTGGGTTTCCCGTTGCAGATCGGTGTCGGTCTTTTAATGGTGGGGATATCGATATCCTTCTTTAGCATACTAGTTCAGCAGGAAATGCATACCTTACCTGAAAAGTTTATGGGGTTCATGCGCGGGATTTAGCCCGCAAGCGGATATTAGTTTCCAAAACTTGAAGTTGAAAGAACGCGATGGCAGAAGATAATAAAGATCAAAAAACAGAGGAACCCTCCTCCAAGCGAATTACCGATACCGAGGAAAAGGGTAACTTTGCCCACAGTAAGGAAATCAACTCCGCATTTATTCTATTGGCTGCTCTTTCGGGTTTTATGATAACGGGCGAGCAAAGTACACGTAATGTTCTGGAAGCATGGCACACCATGATTTCTGAAGCCAGCTACCTTCAACTCAGTACAGAAGAACTATATAAGGTTGCAGTCAACACGATGAAGGCCTTTTTTAAAATCGTTGGCCCGTTTCTCTTGATGATTATGTTTGCAGGTATCGCTTCTAATGTAGTTCAAATTGGGGGTCTTCGCTTTTCGGGTCATCCTCTGATCCCGAAGTTCAATAAACTGAATCCAATGAAAGGGTTTGGGCGAATATTTTCCAAGAACTCGGTGATGGAATTATTCAAATCCCTTTTCAAAGTTTCTATTATCTCGGTCGCTTCCTATTATACGATTAAATCGCATTGGACAGAAATTCCACCTCTAATGGGATTAGGAGTAGGGGGGATATTGTCTTTCATGGGTCAAGTCGCTCTAGAGATCATTTTTGAAGTTCTGGTGATAATGATTTTTCTCTCACTTATTGATTTTTCGTTCCAAAAGTTCACTTATAAAGAAAACCTGCGCATGACCAAGCAGGAAGTGAAAGAGGAAAGGAAGGACACAGACGGGAATCCGCAAATCAAACAACGGATCCGAACAGCGCAAATGGAAATGTCCCGCAAACGGATGATGTCTTCTGTCCCCGAAGCCGATGTTATTGTTACCAACCCGACTCATATTTCTGTAGCGATCAAATACGATGTGCTGAACCACGCCGCTCCAATCGTTGTAGCTAAAGGAGCGGGGGATGTAGCTATGAAAATTCGAGAAATTGCCAGAGAACACGATATCCCCATTGTCGAAGACAAGCCTTTGGCTAGAGTACTGAACAAAACCGTGGAAATAGGACAACAAATCCCCGACGAACTTTTTAAAGCCGTCGCTGAAATTCTAGCCTATGTCTACAAACTCAAAAACCCATTCCAACCGCAGTAACCGGCGTGCCGCCCGAGGCAACTAATCAATGCCTGATAAGCTAGCCTAACAGCTGCCCCTTTTATGCAGGCAATATAAATGTCGGGTTTTGGCTGCAACCTCAAAGGATCGACGCAATACTACATAGTCGTCCCTGAAAAAGTCAATAGAGCCTATAGATAAAGGGTGAAGGTTGCTTTTGAGTGTTGTGAAATTGCCGGAAGTTGTTGAATACCTCTCAAAACCTGATGATTTTATGCAAGCAAACCCTCGTGATCGTCAGTTGGGAAACAGGGTTTTTCAGGGGTTACTACATACAACTCTTAAGTTAATTTAGCTTGAATTCAAATGAATAGATCGGGCAACGACCTCACGTTCCAAGTTTACCTTTTATTCACCTCAAAAACATATTGTCATATTGCTTTCCTCGCTAGGGGGCGGCATGGCACTTGCAATGTTAGCTATATCAAGGGTTTTGGGCTGATTACTGAACCCGCTCGATAACTGGAAAGCCGGATAAAAGCCTTATGTTTAAAGAGGTTTCTTGGAAAGCGGATCGAATTTCAAACTGTCAATTTTTTGGTGGATCGAAGGTATAGACTATGGCGCAAAATGACGTTTTAAGTTTAATCAAGCAAAGACCTCAGGAGTTAATGGTCGCAACGGGAATCATTGTGATTCTTGGTGTCATGGTGATGCCTATCCCTACTTTCTTGCTGGATGTTCTGATTTCTTTCAGTATTACTTTTGCGTTGATCATTTTGATGGTGGCGGTTTTTATGTTGTCACCTTTAGAGTTTTCTGTTTTTCCTTCTCTCCTTTTAGTGATAACTCTTCTTCGGCTTTCGTTGAATATTGCTTCTACTCGAATCATTTTATTGAACGGAGATCAGGGGGCCAGTGCCGCAGGCGAGGTTATCGAATCTTTCGGTAACTTTGTAGTTGGCGGAAACTTCATTGTCGGAACCGTTGTTTTCATTATCTTGGTAATGATCAATTTCATTGTTATCACCAAAGGTTCGGTAAGAACTTCGGAAGTTGCCGCACGTTTTACGTTGGATGCCATCCCCGGAAAGCAAATGAGTATTGATGCCGACTTAAACGCCGGACTCATTACTGAACAAGATGCTCGCACTCGAAGACGAAACCTGGAACGCGAAGCTGATTTTTATGGTTCCATGGACGGTTCCATCCGCTTTGTTCGTGGTGATGCCATCGCGGGTATTCTCATCACTCTAGTGAACATTCTAGGCGGATTCGCCATTGGTGTTTTTCAACAGGGCATGGAAGCTTCGGAAGCGGCTCAAATTTATACTTTGCTTACGATTGGTGATGGATTGGTTTCTCAGTTGCCTGCGTTGGTGGTTTCTACAGCGGCTGGTTTGGTAGTTACACGAGCGCAGTCTGATAAAAACCTGCCAGGCGAATTGATGAGTCAGCTTCTCAATCAACCTTATGCATTTATCATTGCTTCTGCCATTCTTTTCTTTTTCGGTATGATTCCGGGACTACCCCATTTCCCATTCTTCTTAATGTCGTTGTTAGCTGGAGTCATTGCCTACAACAAAATTAAATCGGACACGAAAACCGAGCAGTTAGCCTTAATGAAGAAAGACGATGAAGCGAAAGCACCGCTACCGGAAAAAGTAGAATCTATTCTTCCCCTCGATATCATGGAGTTGGAAGTGGGATATGAATTGATCCCGCTGGTGGATGCAGACCGTAACGGAGAACTTCTGGAAAGAATTAAATCTATTCGCAGACAATTTGCTTTGGAGATGGGTTTCATTGTTCCTCCATTGCATATTCGAGATAACCTGCAACTCAAGTCTAATGAATATTCGGTAGTTATCAAGGGCGTGGATGTGGCACGCGATTCTATAATGATGGGACGGATACTTGCTATGAACCCTGGAACAACGGAACGAGAATTGGATGGTATTAAAACTACGGAGCCGACTTTTGGACTGCCTGCTGTATGGATTCCGAGTAATAAAAAACAGGAAGCGCAGATGGCAGGGTTCACGGTTGTAGACCCCGCAACTGTAATCACCACACATATTAAAGAAACGATCAAGAGGCATGCACCCGAATTGCTAGGTCGTCAAGAAACGCAGGCGTTATTGGATAAGTTTAAAGAAACGAACCCGAAAGTGGTTGAAGAGTTAATTCCAAACTTGTTGCCTCTTGGTAAGGTTCAGAAAGTTCTTCAAAACCTGCTTAAAGAAAAGATTTCTATTAGAGATCTCAGAACCATTCTTGAACAGCTCTCTGATTATGCTTCATTAACTCAGGATGCAGATGTGCTAACAGAGTATGTACGTCAATCCCTGGCTCGGCCTATCACCAAGCAATACCAATCTACGGATGGAACGCTGTCTGTTTTGACTTTGGATCGAGGCATTGAAGATATTATAGAAGGCTCGATACAAAAATCTGAAACCAGTGCTTATCTGGCATTAGAGCCGAATACGGCGGAAAAATTTCTTACAAAATTAAGATCGATGATTGAAACAATTACACCGACTCTTGAGACATCGCCGGTATTGCTGGCTTCTCCGGGATTGAGAATGCATATACGAAAATTTACGGAACGCTTTTTACCTGATCTTGCAATCATTTCGCACAGCGAGGTTGCTCCTTCAGTGCAGATAAAAACGATAGGTGTGGTGGACTTGAATGCGAATTAAAAAATTTACTGCCAAAAACTATGCCGATGCTCTAGAGCAGGTGAAACGAGAGTTGGGTGAAGATGCGCTCATAATGAGCACTCGTTCAATCAAGCCAGAATCACCTTTGTCGGGTCGCAGTGTTGCCAATAAGGTGGAAATAACAGCGGCCATTGAATTCGAAGAACCAGTTGCTACAAATATTGAAGATGAATTGGATATGAATGAAGACGATGGGTTAGATATGAAATCTCTCATCTTTAATCTTTTAAGTGAGAAGGGGCAAGCTCAGACTTTGGGATTAAAGCCCAGTCAGTTTGAAACTTTTTCTCATCTGGTGGAAAACGGATTGGATGAGCAACTGGCGTCCAAAATACTGAAAAAGTCGATTAGTGAGAATGATGAAAAACCAGCGAAAGAAAAAATGCGCGCAATGAATCTTATGAAAAAGGTCATTCCCTTTGAAGGTGAAATTAACCTGCAAACGGAGGGTCCAAAAATGGTTGCATTCGTGGGTCCGACAGGCGTTGGCAAAACGACAACTATTGCCAAGGTTGCCGCAGACTACGCGATTCGTAAAAATAAAAAAGTGGCTCTGGTTTCTCTGGATACTTATAGGTTGGGTGCTGTTGATCAACTACAAATTTATGGGGATATTATGCAACTGCCTGTTGAGGTAGCAGGGGGCAAAAACGAGCTACGCGAAATTGTAAACAAGCATTCTGATAAAGATCTCATTCTAATCGATACCACAGGACGGTCGCATCGGGATAAAGATTATTCGCGACAGCTTAAAGAAATTTTTGATGCGATCGGTGGAGTAGAAACGCATCTGGTTCTCAGTGTCACTTCCCAGGAAAAGCTGTTTTCGAAAACTTATCAACAATTTTCACCGGTTGGCGTGGACCGCGTGCTTTTTACTAAATTGGATGAAGGATTGAACTTTGGTTCTTTATTCAACTTTTCAGTAAGAAACCGAGTTCCTCTGTCTTATTTTACTGCAGGCCAGAATGTGCCTGAAGACTTGGAGGTTGCGGCACCAGATAAGGTAATAAGTTTGATTTTTAACTGATTTCAAGATAAATTAAGGAATTAAGATATGATATTGGACGGGCAAGCAACTACTTTAAAAAGAATGACATACGGTGACATGAGCGAATCAGGTTTGAGGGTTCTAGCAGTCAGTAGTGGTAAGGGCGGTGTTGGTAAAACCAATATCGTGGCTAACCTTGCTTATGCCTTGTCTAAGCGGGGTAAAAAAGTTCTGGTGGTCGATGCGGATCTTGGCCTGAACAATATCGATATTCTTTTAGGTTTGGCTTCCAAAAAACATATTGGCCATGTTCTGTCGGGAGAATCCAATGTCGAAGACATTATCTTACACGGCCCGGAAGGCATTCATGTTTTGCCAGCAGGTGACGGACTTCAAGAGTTGACACAACTGGAGACCGACAAGAAAATGATGCTCATGGACGAGTTAGATCGAGTCAGTCGTGGATATGATTTTCTGATTTTCGATACGGGCGCAGGTATTTCAGCTAATGTAACTTTCTTTTGCAGTGCCGCTCATGAAACTCTTCTTATTGCCACAACAGAGCCTACGTCGTTGACCGATGTCTATGCGTTGATGAAGATCTTACATAACAACCATTCGCAAAAAAACTTCAGGTTGGTTGTCAATTCCGTTGCGTCGGAAAGAGAAGCGCAAGGAGTTTATAGAAACTTGACAGCAGTTACCGACCGCTTTCTTAGCGGTGTTTCCGTTGAGTATATGGGTTATATATTACACGACCCTAATGTTCCGAAAGCGATCCGTCAGCAAAAAGCTTTTCTGGAACTTTATCCTTTTTCAAAATTCAGCGGTTGCATCAATGAACTTGCAGAAAAGATTGTAAAAGAAAAACCGAAATCTCTTTCGGGTGAAGGAAATCAACCTTATTTTTGGAGGAGTGCTTTTCAAGCCCAATGAGTTCCAATAATATACAAAAGATGGCCGCTTCCTTTGGCCTGTTGTCCTTCGGAATCCTATCCATAGGAAGCGTTTTAATGGGGGCGACGTTTTTCACGGGAATTTCTCGCGGGATTGGTGGTGCGATACTTTTTGGGTTGCTGGCTTGGGGAGTAGGTTCGTTGTTGATGCAAGAAGATGAAGAAGATAAGGTCGATGATGAAGATCAAAAAGAAGACAAGGGCACTCAATTGGATCAAACGGCGTAATGAGGGAAAATAATGGCTACTAAAGGACATGCAATAAATCAGATTGAGATTTCGGTAGAGAACCGCGAAGAGGTTATTACGGAATACGCGCCGATGATCAAATACGTTGCGAACCGGATCGCGATGCGCCTTCCTCCACATATCGAAGTAGATGATTTGATCAGTGTCGGCGTGCTTGGCTTGATTGACGCGATTGACAAATACGATGCATCACGTGGCGCCAAGTTTAAAACCTATGCTGAATTCAGGGTGCGCGGTGCTATTCTTGATGAACTGAGATCAATGGATTGGGTTCCACGGTCAGTACGGCAGAAAGCTTCTGCTTTGAATGGAGTCGTTCAGAAACTACAGAACCAATTAGGTCGTCCTCCTGAAGATGATGAAGTCGCCGGTGAAATGGGCGTTAGCATGGATGAACTTTTCAATACCATGAATGAAACGAAAAGCATGCCCATTCTTAGCCTGGAGGATTTAGGCATCGCCAAGGAGTCCGGCGAACAACAAAGTCTTCTGGATTGTCTGGCTGGTAAGGGCGACAACGATCCACAAACATCTCTCCGTCTGAACGAACTGAAAGAGATCATTGCCAAGGCCATTGATACGCTTCCTGAAAAAGAACGTTTGATGATATCCCTTTATTATTACGAAGAACTAACCATGAAAGAAATCGGTGAGGTTCTTGGTATTACAGAATCCCGAGTTTCTCAAATCCACTCCAAAGCCGTTTTCAGATTGCGTTCAAAGTTGAAAGCCGTCATTGCCGAAGAAATGTAATTTTTATGCTCTGTTAACCCTTTAAGCACTTCTTCATACAATATTATTTAGAGCTTTAATGAATAATTTAAGCCCATACTTCCTATTTAGAGCTGTAATTCTTCCTCCATTAGCCAGCTTTTTAACTTATGTTTGCATAGAACATGACTTTGTTTTTAACCTCAGAGGTGTAGACTTAATATTTTTTGGTGGTTTGTTTTTCGTTTTTGCAATTTGTATAAGCACAGCTAATACTAGACGTTTTCAAGCTATTGAAGAGTTGGCAAGTTTATGGGCCTTAACAATGAGCCTTTGGCAAACAGCGAAAAAGCATTTATCTGAAAAAGAAAAAGAAAATTTACAATGTGAATTAAGGGAGTTTTTTGAAAAATTAAGATTTCTTTTTCATATTGATGTAATTGGTAAAGATGCTCAAAATAAACTTGCCGATATAGATATTTTCTTTAATAAAATAAGTTTGACTATTGAGCAATTTAGAGCAAAACAAAATATTAGCGATCCAGAGCTTGCTTGTCTTTTGGGTTGGTTGGAAAAAATGTATTCAAGTTTTGAAAAATTATTAGCGATTAAAGAATCTCGAACTCCAAAAACATTGACAATATTTCTTGACTGGGCTTTGGTAATTGGTGTTTTAATTCTAACCCCCCAATTTGCAGAGATCGGTATTTATGGTGTTTTCACATCATTCCTAATTATGTCCTTCCTTATTATATTGATTAGGGTTCAGAAAATTCTTGAGTATCCATTTGGAAAGAATATGGATCATATCGATTTGCGAATGAGAAATAAGACAGTCAATAGAATAATATAATCCCGCAATATTCATGCGAAAACACTAATAAATTTTACCCACTCACCTTTGCCATAGCCAGACCTCACTATTTATACCAGATTTAGAATTCAGTTTTCATAAGTCATAATAGTATTTGGAATCTGTATTGTTTCCGTCTCCATTGCCAAACCATAATCTGGATCTTTTAGGTTACTTGGATGGAACTTTAAGTCCTTTTTTTTTCTCTCTAAATCCAAAAAA
>ENA-OREN01002105-OREN01002105.1-marine-metagenome-genome-assembly--contig:-NODE-2105-length-21182-cov-7.308268_pt1 | contig 21182 bp, 22 predicted proteins | sample MGYA00248624_ERZ508555 | MGnify/ENA primary metagenome ERZ508555 (study PRJEB26222, sample SAMN06267773) | marine metagenome | isolation source: Saanich Inlet, British Columbia, Canada | place...
AATTGGATTTTCTGTTGTTCCAGACTTTTGAAGTACTATCTGCGTTTCAATAGTGTATTTTCCTTCATGTACAAAAATGGTTTTACCAGGATTAACATCTTGAAAAGCTTTTGATAAAGTAGCATAGGGGTTATTAACACTTCCATCCCCTAATAAATCATTACCACTAACTGCAACATGAATTTTATCATCTTCAGAAGTGCTAGTTTCAAAAGAATCAATGTACAACAATCCACCATCATCTGAATAGTGTGAATTTCCTAAAGTTACTGTTAATTCAGAAGTCTGAGAATCTAATTCCACTAAAGTTGAATCAAATCCAGTATTTTTTTCAACATTAGATATATCGAGTTCATTTGTCTCGGATTCGTTATCTACAAATGGCATAATATTAGATACACTGTCATCGTCACTACTATCCATTGAATCATCTTCATCTTCTGAATGATATTGTTCTCTTGGAAACTGTATAATATCATTTGATTTACATTCAGCACAAATTCAAGGGTTTGCAAATATACCAATTGACAATTTATATGCTATAAACAGAATTAATACTGTCCTAAAAGAATTATTATTTGATGAGTTTAGAGAACGCAAAGAATATAAAGATATGTTTGTAGCAGTTGCTCCTGACGAAGGTGCTCTTAAAAGAACAATGACATATGCCAATAAATTTGACATACCATTTGTAGTTTTGGGTAAGGTCCGTGATTATTCTAAATTAAATGTAGTAGAAAAGTCAATACTTATTGGAGACCCTAAATATATAGTTGGCAGAGTGGCAATAGTTATTGATGATATGGTAGATACTATGGGAACAATTTTAAAAACATCCGAAACATTGATTGATAATGGAGTATCAAAAATTATTGTAGTTGTTACACATGGCATTTTATCTGGACCTGCTATAGATAGACTAAATATGTCTAAAAATGTAGATATGCTTATATGCAGTAATTCAATATGTCACGAAGAAAATAAGAAAAAATCAGATAAATTAATAGTATATGATATATCTGATATGATTGCAAATGTAATACGAACACTAAATGAAGGTGGGTCTATATCAAAATTGTTTAAATAAGTTTAATAAAATAAGTATTTTATAAAAATATGTCAATTATATTTAATTTATTCTATTCTATTCTATTCTATTCTATTCTTTTCTATTCTTTTCTATTCTTTTCTATTCTTTTCTATTCTTTTCTATTCTTTAACTTGTTCTAGTAAGAAAAAAATTTCTGGAAAAAGTTTGTAATATAAGGAAAGTACACTGATATTAAGAAAATAATTACTAACGATTTCATAAATACTACATCTGTTGATGTATCATTTTGGGATAATGAATACTTATTAGATTCTATATATTTTTTTCTTTCACCTCGTACACCATTACGATGCATATCACATATAATGTAACTTCTTACTTTATCAGACATACCACGTTTGTAATTTACAATTTCAATATAATTTGGGCATTTAATATAACGACCATAAGCAGTGTTAATTAGTCCATATTTATAATTTCTTGAAGGATATCTCGAAATATAACCATCTGGTCTATCCCACATAGTTGCTCCATATCTTACTACACCATTTCTAACCTTCCAAACACAAACTCCAATCTTGGTTTTGCTAGCATTAAAGTAAAAAAGACAAACTTTAGACTTACCAAAAATTTCATCAAATTTATTATTGGAAACAATTGTATTTTTATCAAGTTGTTTAGAAGATTTCATATTAAAAATATTCTTGCTTATAATTCCCATTTCACGAAGTGTTATAATTCCATTATAACTATTAAATAGATAGTCAATATATTTTGTATCTAGAGCATTATTATCACTTTTATAAAGAGATGCCCTAGACAATAAATCTTTACATACATTATCAAATGTATCTACAATTCTATTATCCTTTCTTTTACCCTTAATATTATTAACAATTTCACAAACGACGGCTCAATCTCCCTTGCAAGCGCTTCCGCCAGTATGGGTGGCGGCGTGATCACCAATACGGGATCTATTACGGGGCTAGGCACAGTTGGAAACAACGTTAACAATGATGGAACTGTAGAGGCATTAGGCGGAACGCTGAACCTTAACGGCACCGTCAGCAATAACTCGGGCGGACTTATGAGGGCAACTTCAGGAAACAAAATCCTGGTGACTAACGGCATGGCTTCTAATGCCGGAATTGTAAGCCTGGCCGGAGGTATCTTAGATAATAACGGCAATGCCATGAGCAATAGCGGACAGATTACCGGGTTTGGAATTTTAAGCACCGGAGGTCTTACTAATAATAATAACATGACACTAACTGGCGGAACTACCACCGTAAACGGAAATGTCATCAACAGCGCATCTGGAAATATTGAGGTTGCCTACGATTCGGCAATCTTCACAGGAGATTTTATAAATAACGGAACATTCAAGACTACAGATACTGTTGTAACCTTCACGGGAACGTATACGGAAAATGGCACATATATCAGCGACCCGTCAACTCAATACTTTACAGATCTCATAAGCAGTGAGACAGGCAGCCTAATTGGCGGAGTTGGAGACAACTTTCTTGTCAGCGGTGACTTTATCAACAACAGCACACAAAACACTACCTGGGGTACGACAGAAGCGTATCTCGGCTTTACCACCGGATCTGACAACACACATGGCCTTCACCTTGCAGGCTATGATTACGGGGCTTTCTATTCCGGCTTTGATGATAATTTCGCCTGGGGCACACTCTCACTTGACATCGGACACGAACTAAACCTGTTTGACGGTAATGGTGTATCAGGAGGCGCTATGTATGTTAGTGAATTCAACCTGGGAGGAGGAACAGACCAGATTGATAGCATCTTCAGTCACGGTTATAACATCTATTACGACGCCAATGCTGCCGGGAATAATTATCTGGGAGGCTTTACGTACGACCTGGACGGCGGTGGAGTCCTTGCGGCGATGCAGGCCGAACCTGTCCCAGAACCTGCAACTATAGCACTCCTCGGAATCGGTCTGGGAGGAATGTATTTGAGGAGGAGAAAGCGCAGAGTGAAATAGCCGGTATTGTATATGCCAGCCTTTTTGCAAACCACACTAAGCTGATACCAAGTATGTGAATCTTCAGGCACTAATTCAACTGCTTTAGTAATTGTTAATGGTGAGTTTTACCTTTCCTCAATTTCTCATATATTTTTGCTTCCTTCTTCGCCTTTTTGAATAAACCGGCTTTTTTGTAGACTACGCTGAGCTGATGGTGGATCCTGGCATCTTTAGGCATCAATTCAATTGCTTTCTCTAATTCGTGCATTGCATCATCAAACACCTTGTTACCTTCATAAGCCATTCCGAGTTTGTAATGAACACCGGCCCTTTTTTTATTCTGCCTCTCAGGAAGAAGCTTTAACGTTGCCTGATATTCCGCTATAGCCTTATCAAACATTCCCTGCCTGAAATAAGACAGACCAAGATTGTAGTGGGCCTCTGACATATCGGGGTTAATTTCTACTGCCATCCAGAATTCATCTGCGGCATCACTATACTTTCCTTTCATTGCATACAGCGTTCCAAGGCTGTAATGCACGCGTGCATTATCCGGTTCTATCTCAATTGACTTTTTGTAGGCGTTGATCGCATCGTCAATCATCCCTTTCTCAGCGTAAGCACTACCTAATTCGCTGTAATTTTTTGTATCAGTTATCTCGTAGTCTATTTTTTCCCTGTATTTTTTTACGTATTCATTATATTTGTTCGGATTTAGCCTTTTACAAATGGCAAATTCCGTCCTGGCCTGCTCATCCTTACCTGCTCTTTTATATGCTCGACCCAGATTAAAATGAGCTTCTGTGTTGGAAGTGTTTATTTTTATTGCTGTTTTGAAAGCACTAATTGCAAACTTATGCTGTCCGTTATTAATATAGTTAACGCCTTTTCTGTTATAGTAGTCATCGTTTTTCCGTGAACAGCCGAGAAGCAGACAAAAGGCTACTACAAAAATAAGGATTTTCTTTGAAAAGTTGTTGTAATTCAACATATCAGAATTAATTCAGTAATTAGGTTTGTAGCAAAATTTTGTTTGAAAAATCAAAACTTGGAGTATTATACAAACCATGCCAGATTTGCATCAAGAAAATAAAGTATTTTCGGTATCAGCAATACGCGACATATTCTCCGGGCTTTTAGATGTCTTGTACCCACGTCACTGTTTTGCCTGTGACAAGAGTCTTCATGAAGAAAAAAACACCTATGTATGTGAAAGCTGCCTGGAAATAATGGAAGCAACCGAAGCAAAACGCTGCATCAAGTGTGGCCTGAAATTAGGGCCGGGCATAGCTTCTTCCAACAAAGGATGCCATGAGTGTAAAGACACTAATTTAGGATTTGAAAAAAGTTTTTTTGTATCTGATAACATAGAACCGGCCAAAACCCTGATTCATCAGTTCAAATATAAAAAGCATATGTGCCTGGCGACACCATTAGGATCTCTACTGATAAACCTTTTACATCAAGAAATTATTGGCGAAATAGACACTGTTGTACCAGTTCCCCTTCATTGGAAAAAGAAGCAGGAAAGGGGCTTCAACCAGTCTGAGTTGATGGCCAGGAAAATCTCCAGGAAATTGTCTATACCAATTTCTACAAACAACCTGTTTCGAGCCAAAAATACGTTGTCACAAACTCAGCTTTCACGTACACAGCGACAGAGAAACGTTAAAGGCGCCTTTGAGGTCAAAAATCCAGAGATGTTCTATCAAAGAAATATTCTCCTGGTAGACGATGTTTTGACGACGGGAATGACTGCCTCAGAATGCGCAAAAAGCCTGAAAAATGCAGGGACAAACAGAGTATTTCTCGTAGCACTTGCAAGATCAAAGATGTAGCGACATACGGTTATATCGCAATACAATCTCTCTTCAACTCTCCACATAAGATACTATTAACATTTGCCTTAACAAAACGCTATTAATCGCTTGACTACATTAAATAAAGAAAGTATCATCAATCCTTGGTTTTTTGCTTAATTTGAGCAAAAAAATATCAGACAATATTTAGTTAGTAAGAAAGGAAACAAGATTTGGAGATAATCATACACTCAAGGCATCTGGACGCTACAGAAGCAATCAAAGGCTACATAAACAAGAAAGCTTCAAAACTTACTAAATATTCAACTAAAATAACCAAGATACAATTTACCCTGAAAATAGAAGGTGTAAATAACATAGTAGAAGCAATTTGTTCCGCAGCAGGGTCAACACTTGTCGCAGAGACGTCACATGAGGATATGTATGCCTCTATCGATCTTGTAATGGACAAACTGGACAAACAAATTATCAAGCAGAAAGAGAAGCTGAAACAACCCAGAAGAAGCATAAAAGATGAAGCTCCAGTCGAGGAAAATGCAGACGATGGCGAAGAGTAAAAGGTTTTATCAAATGATATGTAACCTGTTGAAGTAATTGCATTTCTTTAGTGCTTTATTATTGAATTCAGGTTTTATTTTTTAAATTATTATTATTTTACAAAGAAAGCTAATGAAAATAATCGATTTTATTGAGGAAGAAGCCGTAATAGACGATTTGCAATCCACTGATAAAGAGTCTGTCATACGGGAAATGGTTAACGCGCTGAAAGATCTGAACAAAATTGACGAAAGCGAATTAGACGATATAATGGGCGCGCTCATAAAGAGGGAGAAAGTAGGAAGCACCGGAATAGGCAAAGGAGTCGCAGTGCCTCATACGAAACACAAAAGCATTACTAAAATAACAGGGGCATTTGCACGTTCGCTCAAAGGAGTGGAATTTGATGCGCTTGACGGTGAACCTGTTTACCTGTTCTTTCTGTTACTATCACCACATGATTCTGCAGACGTACATCTCGCCGCCCTGGAAAAAATTTCATCTGTGATTAGAAATGCTGATTTTCGTAATTTCGTAAGAAATGCATCTGATAAACCAGAAATGGTTGACATCTTAAAGGAAGTCGATGAGGCAAAGTCTGAATAACATAATTCAACTATTAACCAAACCAACCAATGCTTATAAAACGCAGGACAAAGATAATAAACACAAATGGACTACACGCAAGGCCTGCGACGCGTTTTGCCGAAGTAGCTAATAAATTCAATTCAGAGATTTTTGTTAAAACAGAAAATAAAGAAGAAGTAAACGGAAAAAGCATTATTGACCTCTTAACACTGGGCGCAAAGAGAGGAACCGAATTATTAATAACTGCAGATGGAGAAGACAAGGAAATCGCCTTAGACGCATTAGAAGGCCTTGTAAATGACGGATTTGAAGAGGACAGCATGGAAACGAGAAAAGGCATTGCTGTCTCTCCGGGTGTAGTAATAAAAGATGCATTTGTTTTAGAAAGCGAAGGCTTTCGAATTCCACGCCACCTTATCAAAGAAGAAGAAATTCCCAAAGAAATATCCAGACTGGAAGAAGCAACCAAAGTAGCATGGGAAGAAATTGAGAAACTGGAAGATCGTGTTTCAACAAATTTAGGCTCAGAAATTGGTTCTATCTTTGCAACCCACAAATTAATGCTTCAGGACAAGCTGTTACTACGTGAGTTCACCAAAAAGGTAGAACAACACAGGTTTAGCGCTGAATATGCTGTTACATTAGTCTTACGCGTATATATAAAAAAATTTGAAAGTGTTGACGACCCCTATCTCGCGGCAAGAGTTGGGGATATTTATGATATAGAAAAAAGGCTCTTGAGGAATTTATTGGGAGAGAAAAGGGAGGAGCTCAAGAACCTTACAAAAGAGGTTGTTGTTGTTGCTCATGATCTCAGCCCTTCTCAAATAGCATCTTTAGACACTACAAAAGTACGTGGCTTTGTAACTGACCTTGGCAGCAGGAATTCGCATGCTGCAATTGTTGCCAGGGCTTTGGGGATACCTGCTGTAGTTGGTCTGAAAACTGCAACAGTTGATATTTTTGGTGGAGACCGTGTTATTATAGACGGCAACCGAGGAGATGTAATTGTAAGGCCAGACGAAGAAACCATCAAAGAATATCAATTAATAGAGAAAGATTTCCATGTCTTCGAAGAAAAACTCACCTCTGAACTCAAAGATTTACCTGCCGTAACTTTAGATGGCAGGGAAATCATGATATTAGGTAATATCGAATTCCCTCGTGATATCAGTCCAAATTTAAACCAGGGTGCTGCCGGTATTGGTTTGTATAGAACAGAATTCTTGTTTCTCGGCAGCAATGAATCACCAACAGAAGAGGAACATTTTAAAGCCTATTCACAATCTGTGCAGGAGCTAGGAGACAAACCGTTAATTATCAGAACCGTTGATTTAGGCGGAGACAAATTCTTTCCTGCAAACAGTAACACCGAACTTAATCCTTTTCTTGGCTGCAGATCTATTCGCTACTGCCTGGAGCACCCAGACATTTTTAAATCACAGCTTAGGGCGATCTTAAGAGCATCTGCATTAGGTAACGCAAAAATCATGTTCCCATTAATCTCTTCGTTACAAGAGCTGCGGAAGGCAAAGGATATTGTAAATGAGGTAAAGGAAGAACTGAATCAAAAGGGAATAGATTTTGATGAAAAAATAGAAATTGGTATTATGATCGAAGTACCGTCTGCCGCTATGGTAGCAGACGATCTGGCAAAAGAAGTTGATTTCTTTAGCATAGGAACAAACGACCTCATTCAATACACTATGGCCGTAGACAGAGGCAATGAAAAAGTTGCCCATCTCTATTCACCGGCTCACCCGGCAATCTTAAAATTACTGAAGATGATCATAAATGCTGCTGAGGAAAATAATATAAAGATTGGGATTTGTGGAGAAATGGGCGGAGAAGTTGAATACACTATATTATTGTTAGGGTTAGGACTAAGAGAATTCAGCGTCGCTCCCGCTATGATAATACCGGAAGTAAAAAAGATTATCAGGTCCGTTACTTATGAAAGAGCAAAAGAAGCAGCAGAAACTGTTTGTTCCTACGACGATCCTGCAAAAACTATAGAATACCTTAGGAATATTGTTCGAGAAATCATTCCAGAATTAGTATATTAAGGTCAAAGCTTGGTTTGACTTGCCGCAAAACTGGATTTTTGTAATCTCGCCTTTTTTTCACTTTCTTTGTGTGTCTACCAAACTTGAGAATACTGTTGACAGATCAGATTTTTGTTACTAGAATCTTTCTAAGTCTAATAGCACAAATGTGTTGATAAATATATAATAAGTAAACTAATATGGCATTATCTTGAGAATTCAAGTTAAATTTATAAAACAGGGGAGCCTGAGATTTATCTCTCATCATAACTTAATGAAGCTTTTCGAAAGGGCAATTCGTAGAGCGAGTATTTCAGTCAAAATGTCTGAAGGGTATAATCCAAGACCTAAAATTGCCTACCCTTTAGCCCTGCCAGTTGGAATTAAAGGTATCGACGAAAAGTTGGAAATGGAACTTTGCGAGCAGATGGAAGTATCTGAACTAGAAACAAGACTAAAAAAACAACTTCCGGAAAACATGCAAATTACATCAGTCGAGCCGATTACCAGTAAGGTAAAATCTACGGTAAAAGACGTAACTTACGTAGTAATACCAAAAAATGGTAAAATGCCAGAGGCAGGCATAACAGACGAACTTTTATCCAAAAATGATGTAATAATACAAAGGAAAGGGAAAAAGCGGGCCTTCAACATTCGTCCATCAATAGAACGCATTAAAACAGACTCACAATCTATTGATTTGGATCTGAAGATGACGCCCGAAGGAATGGCCCGACCTGAAGAAGTATTATTACACTTAGGATTGAAAGCTGGCAAAGACTACGAAATTTCAGAAATAGTTAGAAAAAGAGTAAATCTCTTCTCCTAAAGCACCTGTTAGCACAAGCAAAAGGAGCATATGCAATGAAGAAGAGAATGTTAATAAATGTTGTGGAGCCTGAAGAGAGCAGAATCGCTATCTTGGAAGATGGGGTTCTTGAAGAATTATATATAGAAAGGTTCTCGCGCGAGCAAATTGCAGGAAACATATATAAAGGCCGTATTGTCAATATTGAGCCAAGCATAGAAGCTGCATTTGTAAATATAGGAATATCAAGAAACGGGTTCCTCCACGTTTCAGACGTTAAGGGCAGTCGCAGTAGTAGTAATGGAAATTCAACAGGCAAAACAGAAACTTCAGACAAGAAAGAAACACCAAACAAAGCTGAAACATCAGAAACACCAGACAAAAAAGAAACAAAGGACAGAAAAGGCAAAACTGAAACAAAGGGAGGCCGCTCAAGGATCAAGTCTCTATTAAGCCCTGATCAGGAAGTACTTGTTCAGGTTATCAAAGAGGGAATTGGTGAAAAGGGATCGAGTTTAACCACAAATGTAAGTATCCCTGGAAGATTTCTGGTACTTACGCCGGACTCAACTCGTATAGGTGTTTCGCGAAAAATTGTCGATGAAACTGAAAGGGCAAGACTTAAGCAGATAATCGAGGAGTTAAAACCACCTCCAAATCTTGGCATGATAGTAAGAACCGCAGGAGAGCGCCAGACAAAGCGTGAGCTTTCCAGAGATTTTAATTATCTTCGCAGGCTGTGGAAGGTTATAGAGAATAAGGACAAAAAAGCTGAAACACCATCCGTGATTTATCAGGAAAGCGATTTAGTAATTCGTACGATCAGGGACATATTTTCGACTGATATTAATGAAATAGTCATAGATTCAGAGGCTGTCTTTAAAAAGATAAGATATTTCCTGCGTTTAATAATGCCCAGCTGTGTTAAGAAGCTGAAACTTTATAACGAACAGGAACCACTGTTTCACAAGTTTAATATTGAACGTGAAATAGAAAAAATAAACAAACGTGAAGTCCGTCTCCCGAGAGGTGGCTCTATTGTAATTGAACAAACAGAAGCATTGGTGGCAATAGATGTAAATAGTGGGAAATATAGGGAGGAAAACGATCCAGAGAGAACCGCACTCAAAACAAACCTGAAAGCGGCAAAAGAAATTGCACGACAAGTAAGGCTGAGAGATATCGGTGGAGTCATAATAGTTGACTTCATTGATATGAAAGAAGAAAAAAATATGAGGGCTGTTGAGAAGACACTGGAAGCTTCTCTAAAGAGAGATCGTGCAAGAAAGAAAATACTAAAAATATCCAGATTTGGTATTGTAGAAATGACGCGCCAACGTATCAGGCCCAGCCTTAAGTCGGTAATTTACGAAAGTTGTAAAAATTGCGGAGGTACAGGAGAAACAGAGACTATCGAAAGTACCTGTTTGAGCCTGATGAGACAGATAAAATCAATGGTAAATAATCCTCAAATTAAAAAAATTGAGATTACTGCCAGTGATGTAGTTGCAGGATATTTACTAAACAAGAAAAGAAAAAAAATAGCAGAACTTGAAGAAAAATTCTCAAAAACTATTATTATCACTGGTATAATTGGACAAAAAACAGGCGCAGCAACAACTAATTGTACCGATAGTGAAGGAAATAGAATAGTAACTAGATAAATTTAATTGTAAAATAAATTAGCTTTAATACTCACAGACAAGAGAATATTGAAAGGAGATGTGGTAAATGTATGCTGTAATAAGAGAACGCGGGAAACAATACAAGGTTGAACCGGGCAATGTCATCGAAATAGATTTAAAGGATGATGCCAAAAAAGGTGACACACTGGAACACAATGAGGTATTAATGGTATCGAAAGATGGAGAAACGCAGATAGGAGCTCCCACTATTGAAAATGCAAAAGTTATTTCTGAGGTCCAAGGACACACAAAAGGAAAGAAACTGACAATAATGAAATTCCGCCGTCGCAAAGACTCCAGAACGAAAAATGGTCATAGACAAAAATATACAAAAATCAAAATCACGGAAATTGTTTCCTGATATTTTATGCTCAAAATAAATTTTATTTTTTTTGTAACACAAGGAGTTAAAAATGGCTCATAAAAAGGGACAAAGCTCGACTAGAAACGGAAGAGATAGCAACGCGCAACACCGCGGTATTAAACATTACGGCGGCGAACTGGTTAGAGCCGGTTCTATTCTGGTCAGGCAATGCGGTACAAAATTTAAACCTGGCACAAACGTAGGATGTGGCAAGGATTACACATTATTTACCAAGGTAGATGGGGAAGTCAAATTTGAAACTGGCCGCCGAGTAAGCGTACATCCTGTGTAACAAGGGATAGCGGCTGAGCATAGCACATTAAAATTAAGGGAGCTTAAAAGCTCCCTTTTTTCATATAAAAACAATTATGTTTGTAGATGAAGTAAGGATTTATGTTAAAGGTGGCGATGGTGGTGATGGCGCTGTGAGTTTTCGCCGTGAAAAGTTTGTACCTCGTGGTGGACCTAACGGAGGAGATGGCGGCAACGGCGGCAATGTCATCATACGCGCAAATAAAAACATCGACACACTTCTGGACATAACATCAAAAGTAAAATTCATTGCTGAGGATGGAGGACAAGGGCAGAACCGCAATAAAAACGGCAAAGACGGAAGAGACTTAATTATTAACGTACCTAAAGGAACACTGATAAAGGATCTCAAAACAGGACGGACAATTAAAGATTTAAAAGAAAATGATGTGTCTATAACTATTGCAAGAGGAGGAAGGAGAGGCAGAGGAAATGCTTATTTTAAATCTCCAACTGACCAGACTCCACGTTTTGCTGAGGATGGAAGAAATGGGCATGAGCGCTGGTTAAGGCTAGAGCTAAAGCTTATCGCGGATATTGGTATAATTGGCTTACCAAATGCCGGAAAGTCGACTTTCCTTTCAAGGATCTCATCTGCACGGCCTAAAATTGCAGACTACCCGTTCACAACTTTGCAACCGCAATTGGGAATTGTAGAATTAGAAGATTATAAAAGATTAGTATTTGCAGACATTCCCGGACTTATAGAAGGAGCACACAGCGGCTCTGGCCTGGGCAACACATTTCTACGGCATATAGAACGGACAAGAGTCGTTGTCCATTTAATAGATATTTCTGCAACTGATCTTCTGCAAACATACAATCTGGTCAGAAATGAGCTGACACTTTTCAGCACTAAATTGAGTGAAAAAGCAGAAATAGTCGCCATAAACAAATCCGACATTTTGGACATGGAAACCAGTCGTAAAATAGCTGAAGAACTAAGTAAAGAAATATCCAAGCCGGTATACATGATCTCAGCAGTATCAGGAAGCAATGTGAAGGAACTAATCAGGGCTGCATCAGACTTAATAGACAAGGAAAATGAAGAGGAACTTTCATACCTGTCACTTCCTACAGATCATGAAGCAATTGGCAAAAAGGGATTAACATTTTAATATTATTATCTTATCTAAACCCTTATGATACTGGCAGTAGATATTGGTAATACAAACGTTAATATAGGCAGCTTTGCAGGCAAGAAGCTTACTTCTCATTTTTGCATAGACAACACATCTTTAATCAATCAAAAAGCGAAACTCCCCGTTAAATCATCTCTACTGAATGAAAGCAAAAATATAGTAGTAGCCTCAGTTAATCCTGACATCGAATCACTCTTCTACAAATTTCTTGGGAAAAAGTACAAAACAAAAATCCTGAAGATAGGTAAAGAAATAAAACTGAGAATACCAACACTTGTTGAGAACCCTCAAACGGTCGGCATTGACAGGTTATTAAATGCGCTTGCCGCGTATAGACGAACCCAAACATCCACAATCGTCATCGATTTTGGCACTGCAATAACCATTGACATAGTATCAAAAAAAGGCGAGTTCCTGGGCGGCTTGATACTCCCCGGAATAAAGACTAGCGCTTATGCCCTAAATCGACAAACCGCACTTTTACCGAAAGTAGAGATAAAACGACCTAAAAAAATTATTGGAAAAAATTCGGAAGATGCCATCAAAGCGGGAATCTATTACGGAACTGTCGGTTCCGTCAACTACATAATAAAAGAGTTGAAAAGAGTTTATGGAGATTTGGAATATACTGTTGCAACAGGTGGAGATGCAAAAATATTAAAAAAAGAGATTCCGGAAATTGACAAATTTATTCCACGTTTAACTCTGGAAGGAATAAGATTGGCTTTTGAAGACAATCTTAATTCGTAAAATTGCATTAAACATTCTTTTTCAATGTTTTTGTCAACTTATGAATCAGTACTTTATAGCCATCCTCATCTTTCACGCCATCGAGATCACTGTCATTTACCAAATGCTCCAAATCATCGTAACCCAAATCTATTGCCTTCTCTAAAGCCCCCAACGATTCACTAAGCATTTCCAGCAATGAAAAACTACAGGCAAGATTGTAGTGCACTAAAGGATCTTCGGGCCTAAGCTTCTCCAATTTCAAATCGACCTCTAACCCTTTCTCGCACATCCCGGTTGCGGTATATGCATTACCAAGATACATCAAGCATTCGACATAGGTAGGATATTTGTCAAGAACACCTTCCAAAAACCAGATTGTAAACTCATCATCAGTCTTTTGGAATTCAGGTGCTTTTAAATCAAATCTGTATTCTGGAATTTCTAGTCTCATTTGACAAAAAAAGTGTACTTTCCTCTAGCTAAAATTCAACACAAAACTTGTTTTAGTTTATTGTAAATGGATGTATTGTCAAGCCTGATTTTGAAAAACTGTTGTCTAAAGCGCTTATGCCTTTCACCTTGACATATTTCTCTATGAAACGTAGAATTTATACTATTAATTCTGTACGTAGTTAGTACTAATAATAACATAAAAGAGCACTATATGTAATGTGCTTCACAATTCTAAAGTATTAAATTGATGAGGCTTAAATGATGGGCAGAACCTCATAAGCAATTTGTCCATCCCCGGAAATCAGACCAAAAAGCCTTTCAGACGGATAAGACACATTCGGCAATATCTATAAATACAGTAATCCCGTTTTTATAACTCAAGAGATCAGGACTGCCATTGAAACTCTACGAATATCAGGCAAGAGAAATACTTCATAAATATAATATTAATTTCCCTAAAGGCGAAGCCGCTGCTAGCGTGGATGAAGCGGCAAAAATTTATAGTCAATTGGGAACTGAAAGAAGTGTTATAAAAGCGCAAGTTCTTGCTGGCGGCAGAGGGAAAGGCGGTGGCGTAAAAATTGTTGAGACGCTGGAAGAAGCAACGGCATTTACTGCTAAATTAATCGGCTCTCACTTAATAACTGCCCAGACGGGAGAAAAAGGAACACTGGTAAATAAAGTACTCGTAGCAGAAGCCATTGACATAAAGAGCGAATTGTACCTGGCCATCTCAATAGACAGAAGCACATCTAAAATCACCATAATAAGCAGTACAGAGGGTGGGACAGAAATAGAGGAAGTTTCCGCAAAGACACCACATAAAATTTTAAAAGAACAAATCAACCCATTACTTGGTGTTCTTAATTTCCAGGCACGTCAAATTGCACAGAATCTGAACTTGACTGGATCTTTGGCAACAAAGGGGTCCAGCCTGATCAAAAACCTGTTCAAAATATTCATTGAAAATGACTGCTCTCTTCTTGAAATAAACCCACTGGTTTTAACACCAGACGATGAAGTAGTGGTTCTAGATATAAAAATGGACATTGACGATAATGCCCTTTTCCGTCACAAAGATCTTCTGGAAACAAAGGATCTTTCAGACGACAGCAGTGCCGAAAATATGGCCTCAGAAGCAGGACTTAGCTACATTGGTCTGGATGGCAATATAGGTTGTCTGGTGAATGGCGCCGGCCTGGCAATGGCGACGATGGATATTATCAAGTTGTATGGTGGTTCGCCTGCAAATTTTCTGGACGTGGGAGGTGATGCACCGGTTGAGAGGGTAACAACAGCCTTTGAAATAATCTTTACAGATCCTCATGTTGCAGGTGTATTAGTAAATATCTTCGGAGGCATCATGAAGTGCGATATTGTTGCCGAAGGAATAATCCATGCCATAGAAAAAGTTGACATTAAAGTGCCTCTCGTAGTCAGGCTGGAAGGTACTAATGTTGAAATCGCCAGAAAAATGCTTGATGATTCCAAACTGAACATAATTTTTGCCGATAGTATGAAGGACGCATCTGAAAAAATAATTAAAGCCGTAAATGAGAATAAATGAGTATTTTAATTAATAAAGACACTAAAGTAATCTGCCAGGGAATAACGGGACATTCCGGGAAGTTTCATACGGAACACATGCTGGAATACGGTACAAAAATCCTGGCAGGAGTCACTCCCGGAAAAGGAGGGACTCAGATTTTCGACGTTCCGGTTTTTGATTCCGTGAAGGAGGCTACAGAGGAAACAGAATGTGATACCTCTATAATTTATGTACCTGCCCCTTTCGCTGCTGATGCAATAATCGAGGCGTCAGAAGCAGGTATTAAATTAATCATATGTATAACAGAGGGAATTCCTACTATTGATATGCTGAAAGTCAAAGCGTATATCAGTACTCAATCATCTCGTCTGATTGGGCCAAACTGCCCCGGAATTATCACTCCTGGCGAATCAAAAATCGGCATTATGCCGGGATATATTCATACACCTGGTCCGGTAGGCGTTGTATCAAGAAGTGGCACCCTTACCTACGAAGCCGTATGGCAACTAACACAAAGAGATGTCGGCCAGTCAACGTGCATTGGAATAGGCGGTGACCCTGTCATTGGAACAACATTTATAGACACCCTGAAATTATTTCAGGAAGATAGCGACACCGAAGCTATAGTCATGATTGGAGAGATCGGAGGTAGCGCAGAGGAAGAGGCTGCAGAGTTTATAAAGCAGGAAGTAACCAAGCCCGTAATAAGCTTTATTGCGGGATTAACGGCTCCGAAAGGCCGAAGAATGGGCCATGCCGGAGCCATTATTGCTGGAGGCAAAGGTACTGTTGCTGAAAAAGTATCCTGCCTGCGAAGTGTTGGTGTCACTGTTGTAGATAGCCCGGCAGATATAGGAGAAGCGGTACAGAAGATACTTAGCTGATCCTGTTCCGCGTGACATGTTTTCAAATGAAGTCTACCAGAAAAACTTTAAATATTATCGTAACTAATGGCTAAGAAACAGGGAATTGTTAACATAAATCACAAGCGGTGTAAAGTATGCGGTATATGCGTCAGTATGTGCCCTGTACAAAATTATAAAATAGAAGAGAGAAAGCTTAGAGAGTTCGGTAAATGCATTGCGTGTCTACAATGTGAAAGATATTGTCCTGACATGGCACTAATAATAGATACTAAAAAATGACAAAAAGACTCCTACAGGGTAACCAGGCAATTGCACTGGCTGCCGTAAAAGCCGGTTTAAATTTTTATGCCGGATACCCCATCACGCCAGCATCAGAAATTTTGCACGAACTGGTTAATAAGAAAACCGTAAAAGTTTTACAGATGGAAGACGAAATCGCTTCTATCAATGCTATTATTGGTTCGTCTCTGGCTGGCGCGAAATCCATGACAGCAACTTCAGGTCCTGGATTCTCACTTATGCAGGAAAGTATCGGCCTTGCCCATATGATGGAAATACCACTAGTCATTGTAAACGTTCAACGTGTCGGCCCCAGTACGGGTATGCCAACATTTCCCGCACAGGGAGACGTACTTCAATGTAAATATGGCAGTCACGGTGATTACTTCCCCATAGTCTTTTATCCAAACTCTGTTGCAGAACTTTATGAATTTACTTTTAACGCTTTTAATGCTGCTGAAGAATCTCTTAGCCCAGTGATTCTTTTAAGTGACAGTTATGTAGGGCACCTCTATGAAACAATTGAGGAAACTGATTATCCGGTATCGAAAAGGACTTTAGCCCCATTGGGAACATCCAATAGACACTTCACAGGCCTTACTCACGCAAATTATAAACCGGTAACATCTGATCCTGAAGTACATAAAAAATTAATAAAACGTTTAGAGGCAAAGCAAAAAAGAGTATCCAAAAAGTATAACGATTACGAATATATTGAAAACAAGGATTCAGACACCCTCTTGATAGCATACGGTGCAATGTCAAGGGTTGCATACGATTTCAAAGATGATTTTTCGATTTATAGACCGGTAAGGATTTTCCCAATAGTAGAAAAAATCAAAGAGATAGCAAAAGAATATAAGGAAATTGTAGTAATGGAAATGAACACCGGACAATATGCAAATGAGGTTGAAAGATTTCTGCATCGAGAAGTCAAGCTTGTCCCAATCCTGGGAGGCAAAATTGATTTAAATGAGATTGCAGCTAAACTAAGAAGAATCAAAAAGAAAAAATGACCAAAGAACTAACGTATCTAAATTATCTGAAACAGGAACGGCTGCCTACACAGTGGTGCCCTGGATGTGGTAATGGAATCATTCTAAAGCTTGCCTGCATGGCCATGGAAAAATTGAACTTCCAGCAAAAAGGTACCGTTATGGTATCCGGTATTGGCTGTTCAGGAAGAAGCGCCGGTTTCTTTGATCTTGATTCAGTACATACGGTCCATGGCAGAGCGCTTCCGGTTGCAGAAGGGATTAAACTGGCCAATGAAAAATTAAATGTAATGGTTATCAGTGGAGATGGAGATCTCTTTGGAATAGGAGGAAACCATCTCTTGCATGCCTCCAGAAGAAACACCGACATCACCGTAATATGCATTTCAAATGCTATATACGGCATGACAGGAGGTCAATGCTCTCCTACTACCGAAATAACCTCTAAAACATTAACAACACCACGAGGCAACGTAGATTCGCCTATTAACGTTCAGGCATTAATTACTGCACACAACTGCTTTTATGGCCGCTCCACAACATTTCATTTTAACCATGCATTAAAGTGTGTTTTTGAGGCATTACAACATAAAGGATTTTCATTTGTGGAGATAAAGAGTCAATGCATTACAAATGATGGTCGCAGGCGTGGATTTAAAAACTCATATGAAATGATGATGTCATACAAAGAAACATATAAAATAAATAATAACACCAATAAATTAGAACACAATGAAATTGGGATTATAAAATGAAATATGAAATAAAGAAACTTGAAGAGCAAGAAGTTAAGGACACTGTTAAACTTTTCAGATCAATAATTGACGAATTGCACGCAGATAGCTCTAAGGTTGAACGTTCACACTACAAAGCAACCCACCCTGTTAGCAAAGTCAAAAAACAGCTGAATGATAAAGATAGCGTATATCTGATAGGAAAGTTGGGAGATGAAATTATCAGTTTCATGTTTGCTCTGGTTTCTGATGGTATCGGCAATATTCATTGGTCAGGTGTCAAACCGGAATATAGAAAAGAAGGATATGCAAATTTGCTTTTAGATAAAACGATTAAAGCATTTATAAGAAAATCATGTCACGAAGCCAGGGTTTTTATCTATCCGGAAGCAAAAGGCGCATACACGCTTTTCAATGGTTTTGATTTTGAAGAAAAATCATTCATCGACGAACAGTTCTTTGGTGTCGGCATCATTTTAATGGAAAAAAAGCTGGCACCGGTACCATTTAAAAAAGTAGCAAAGAAAGTAGTACTTACCGGTGAAGCAGGACAGGGCATAAAACTCATGGCACATACCCTGGGTAATATACTTGCTAAAATGGGAAAAGAGGTGTCACTTAATATTATTTACGGAGCAGCCGTACGCGGAGGAGAAATAACTGCCGAGTTGATCTATTCTGATGAGAAGATAGAAACCCCATTCTTCGAAAAAGCGGATCTTGGCGTCTGCTTATCAAAAAACAAGAAGGGAATGATTAATGCCAAAGAATTGATCGTCGAAGCAACCGCATATGATAGCGACCTCATCCATCCCATTCCGGATGTAATGCCCTTCTCCAAAATTGCTATGGACCAATTTCATAGCCATGTATTTGTGAACATGATAGCACTGGGAAGATTGCTCAGCATCATTGGTATAAAAATTGAGAAGGTAGATTTTGAGTCAGAATTTCAATCAAGGTTCCTTGAAGAAAATACCCGTGCGGTAAAATTTGGCTATACATACATGGATAATAAATAAGGAAAAATTTAAACACTTAACTCACTTTGTATGCAAAAATCCATTGTTCTAATAATAAGAGACGGCTGGGGCATAAACCCGAATCCGGACCATAACGCAGTTGCAAGTGCCCAAACACCAAACACCGATTTACTTCTGAAAAAATATCCAAATACAATACTGGAAGCATCCGGCACATCAGTAGGCCTGCCGGAGGGATATCAGGGTTCTTCAGAAGTTGGTCACCTTAACATCGGTGCGGGTAGGATTGTTGAGCAGGAAATCACCAAAATAACAAACAACATTCAAGACGGTACTTTCTTTAATAGCCCTGTCTTCCGGAAGGCGATTAAAAACGTTATAGATAACAATTCATCACTCCACCTGATGGGCCTCGTGCAGGACGAAGGTGTGCATGCACACCAGGATCATCTTTTCGCAATTATGAAACACGCGAAGGAGCAAGGTGTCAAACAACTATACATACATTTCTTTGCAGACGGTAGAGATTCCGCTCCGAAGAGCACCAGAAACTATCTGAGGACCCTGAAAGAAAAGATAGATGAGTATGGTATAGGCGAAATTGCTACATTTATGGGCCGATACTATGCAATGGACAGGGGCAAGGAATGGCAGCTCACAACAACGGCATACAATGCTATAACAAAGGGAGAAGGGAAAAAGATAAACACCGAAGAAAACCTGGAAGATGCAATACAGGAAGTCTACAAAACAAAAACACCTAATGGCAAGGACATGTTTGATGAATATATTCCTCCCCTGATAATTGGGGGCTATGAAGGACTCAATGATGGAGATTCCGTCATACACTTCAACTATAGACAGGACAGGGCTATCCAATTAACAATGGTATTTATTGAAGACGACTACCCGGGAGAAAGGTGGAAAAAGTTTGATATAGTTTATTGCGGACTCACCAGATATTACGATACATTTCCCTTTAACATTTTGGAACCGATGGATGATGGCGGAGGAATGGACAACCTGCTCAGTCAAATCTTGAGCCAAAGAGGTCTGAAGCAGATTCGTATTTCTGAGACTCAGAAATACAGCCATGTAACATCCTTTATCGACGGCAAACGTACTGAGCCATATCCGGGTGAAGAACAGATAGAAATCAAAGGCACTTTCGATCCTGCTACATTTGCCGACCATCCTGAAATGAATGCGTATGATGTTACAGAAGAGGCCGTTAAAAAAATAAATTCAAACGAATTCACTCTGATGATCATAAACCTGGCAAATTGTGACATGGTCGGTCATACCGGTATCTTTGAGGCAGCAAGGAGAGCAGTAGAGGTTGTCGATAAATGTGTAGGAACGTTAGTAGAAAATATTTTGTCCAAAAACAAAATAGCCTTGATTACAGCTGATCACGGAAACGCAGATGAGATGATAGACTATAAAACAGGCATACCAAAGACGTCCCACACGAAAAATCCGGTTGAATTTATATATGTTGCAAATGATTATAATAACATAAAATTAATCGAAAGAGGTACCCTCTCAGACATTGCGCCTACGATCTTACATCTGCTAGACATAGAAAAACCTGTAGAAATGACCAGTAGAAATTTGATAATTACTGATTAATAACAGTCTTACATTTTTTGTCAATAAATGATAGGAGTATTTTAGACTGACAGAAAAAATTACAACTACACACCTCACTGATTTACATTTAGTCCATCATTTCAAGAATTGATTTTATTCCTGTATGCTCAGACAAGGCGATATTATGGTAGTAACTGTGTATATTAGTTGATAATGTATACGAGTAATTTCCAGAAACAAAAGTACTGATAACAGTTTAAGAAGTAATAACATTTTTTTTAAATACTCGGTCCTGCAAGTTGAGGAATTTTTGTGACTAAAGAAACTATTAAATGTCCGGATTGTGGCGCAGTAATTGAATTGTCAGAAGCCATTTCACATGATATTGAAGTAAGGCTGAAGCAACAATACGAAAATGAAATCGGAAAGACGAAAAAGGCTATTGAAGAGAAAGCAAAGAAAGAGGCGCAGGAATCATTAAACATCAAGATTTCCGATTTAAATGAGCAACTGGAGGAAAAAACTAAAAACTTGAAAGAAGCCCAAAGGCAAGAGCTTGAGCTTCGAAAGAGACAGCGTGAACTTGTAGAGAAGGAAGAGAAATTAGAGTTAGAACTTAGTCGTAAAATTGATGCTGAGCGTCAGAAAAT
>ENA-OREN01002107-OREN01002107.1-marine-metagenome-genome-assembly--contig:-NODE-2107-length-21163-cov-4.142085_pt1 | contig 21163 bp, 24 predicted proteins | sample MGYA00248624_ERZ508555 | MGnify/ENA primary metagenome ERZ508555 (study PRJEB26222, sample SAMN06267773) | marine metagenome | isolation source: Saanich Inlet, British Columbia, Canada | place...
TAAACAATGATGAATGTTGTATCTTTTTACTTTTTTTTGTTATTGCTTTAGGCTTTGAATTTAGTTGCTCTACATTTTATATCAAAAAACTCAGGGTAGGTTTCTTAGCCACTATGTTCACATTCTCATAAAGTATAATACTTTCTCCCATACTTCGGGAACTAATATAGGATTTAAGAATGCGTTTTCAGGATTATCCTCTTTTTTCGCTCCACTAAAAAAATTACCATACAAGACCGCGTTTAAACTTGCATCTATATTGAGTGGACCACAATAACTAGGTCCATTCAGTGGATTGCGAGATATTGTTCCTGTGCTATCCGTTGACCAAAATAGAGCTATTGTAGGAACTTTAAGAGCGAACCCGATATGCATAGGGCCTGAATCAGGCGAAATTAAAATACGGGCTTGGAAAATAAGTGAACAGCTTTTTTTTAGAGGAAGATGAGTGGCTCGAGTCACACGTTTCAAACCAATTTCATTTTCTATCAAACTCACCCTATCAGTCGCCTCTGGGCCTCCACCAAGCATAATAGACATCGATGTGTTTTTTAGAATAAGTTGAGCTAAAGAAACAAATTTATCGACAGGCCATTGCTTCTGAAAACTCGAACCACCTATATTCATATATATAAATTCTTTGGGAGCCATTCTGTTTTGTTTTAAAAATAAAATGGCATCGGCCTTTTCTTTTTCGTTTAAAAAAATATCCATATGCGTTCCATCTTCCGGTGCTTTAATTTTTTCCAACATTGCTATGCGACGCAGTATTCCATGAACTGGTTGGTCGATTTGTATAATTTGGTTTTCTGATAGACAAGGAAGAATATTGGTGCTTTGATGAGACCAAATCGATTTACATTGCAACCAAGGGAGAATTCTCCCAATATTTTTGTTTGCGTGAAAAATTAAAACGTGGTCATACTTTGTTTTCCAAAGTTTTGATAAGGTAAGTAACTGGTTATACCATTTCGAATGGTAAGGAACCAACCGTCTAATATAATTATTACCGGAAAATATATCCTGCCAACGAGGCTGCAAAAGCAGATCAATACTAACTTCTGGCAAGGCTTTATTTATTGCGCGAATGGCTGGAGTACCCCAGAGGAGATCACCTAATCCGCTTGTACTAATAATTAATATATTTTTCAAAAATTTATTGGAAAACAGCCCAAAAAAACGTTATGTAACGATAACAACGGTGTCGGTTGTAACTGCGAATTACCACCAGGGTATTGTGTTGAGTGTTGTACAAAATTAAGACCCATTGCCGATAGACGAGCCAATGGTGTTACGCATCATGAAGATTGGGATGGTAGAGTATTACACAAGAAATGTTGGAAGCAGCTGAAGGAAGACGGTTTACTTGACGATTCCGCTTAGCATATGCGAATGTATGAATGACACATTTAGTATATCACAATGAGACTTATTATTTACCTACTATTAATAACATCAACATACGCACAAAATGGGAGCAATGCAAGCAATACTACGGGAGATGGATTTACCAACACCTCAAACGCGTCTACCACGACAGCGTTACATAGTATCACCACGACACTGGGCCCTACAAGCACGGTACCGCCAACAACAACAGACAGCCCGCCACAAACCACAACACAACAGAGTACAACAACTACGTTCAGACAACAAACCACAACAGTGGTGGTGATGCCAAACGTTACGACCACCACCATTCCATACTGTTCTTCCGTTACTAACGATACTGCGTGCAAAGTATGCCTTGGGCCATTGTGTAAATTTGTGGAACGTGGAGAACAAGGTGTGGGGTGGGAAATATTATTCGTAGCTTTCGCTTTGGGTATAATAGGGTTGGCAGGCCTGTGTCTTTATTACATATGTTTAAGACCTTTATTGACAGGAAATCCAGCAGAAGACATTTATTGGGACGATTCGGACGATGAAGACGAGTGGAGCGAAGCCACGCCACTAAACAAAGACCAAATTAGGTCGAGAAGTGGGTCACGTGCACGCGTGTTTGAGATAGTTGACCTTAATCCCCTGGATGAGAAGTGATAAAATTTAAACTTTCAAAAATCTACTATATATAGTGATTATATTCTATTAATACATGTCAGATTCGTGGCAATTAGACCATAGGCTCCCCAGGTTAAGGAGGTTAATAACTGCGGCTGCTGCGGCAGACATAGCTACCTCTTTAAGTGCACACAATAAAAAACGCGATGAATTCACAGCAGGACAACTACTACTACTATCGGAAACGGTAGAAACCTTATGGTTTAAAATGGCATCATCTATAAAGGTATACGCTGACCAGACTAAATTATTTAAATCGTCCATGTACAAACTAAAATTAGGGACATTTTTGAAACAACACGCTCCCGCAATGGAAGAGAAGAAACCCGGCAAAAAGGGTAAATGGGACGGAGAGAAAATCGACAAATTAGAGTTGGACATTGACGAGATAAAGAAACAGCTAAAGGTAATAGCTGGTCAAAAGCGTAAATACGAAGAGATAGATGAAGATATTAAAACCCCACTACAAGTGGCATCTAATTAAAACAGTATACATTTTTTACATTTAAACACAACTAATCTTCTAAGAACACTAAGAATCTCCCCAACGTATTCTGATGGCCGTTAGGCTCGAGGTATTGCGTGTGGTATCTATAGCACAAATCTTTCCAGCATCCATTACAGCACCATTCCCATCCTGTGAATTGTTCCCACTGACTAGGCCCCTGCTCTTGACACCATTCCATACACAGGGCACAGTTACCGTTTGCAACGGTTTGACAGCGGAACATATTGCCACCTGTTGCCACGCGTTCGGCTGGACTCATAGTGTCCATGTTAAAATGCAAGTTACGACCATTTTGACCATCAAAAACATCTTGAAGTCGGTCTGGCTTTGCCGGGCCTGTAACTGGGACGCAGATTCTATGTTCCCATGATTTCCTAGTTCCGCACCAGGAGTCGTATATACCACAGGTTGGGCATGTTTTATTTTCTACGCTGTCCAAATCGCTAAGAAGAGATGTAGTTTCGTTCGGCATCAGTAGTCCTGCGTCAGTAGTCCAGACGCCCTGCGGTCGTTCGTGCAACGGTGTGGGGAGATGAACGATAGGGCGGTCATGATTGGGTACTTCTGTAATGATTTCAGATGGTATTCTTCGTGGTTCAGTTGACATGGCGCGGGCAAAGATTGGGTCGTTTAAAGATTGAGAACGTTTCATTTTTACTTATAATTCTTATATATGTTATTAATTTATACGAATATTCTTAGCGTATACGGACTCATCCGAATCGAATATACGAGCCCCGTATTTCTATTATATAAAGTGTATAATAATTAACACAATGAAAAGGTCCGCCGAAGAATTATCCGCTATATCAAAACGCTTCAAACATCTCGACCCTTTAGAGCATGTGAAACAAAGACCCGATATGTACGTCGGTCCAACCCGGCCAAAACGTTGTGAAGGCTATTTACCTAATCTAAAAACCTTTGTGTTTACCAAGGAAGTGTACAACTTTCCACCAGCATTGGGTAAGATAGCAGACGAAGTAATTGTCAACGCATACGACAACATCAACAGACCTTCTACGCGTAAGAACAAGCGTCAACCTACCCGAAACATTAAAATATCTTACGATGACACAGGGCGTGTAACAGTGCGCAACGATGGTACCACCATACCAGTAGCAATGCACGGAACTCAAAACATGCCAGTGCCTACTATGGTGTTTGGGCACATGCGAACTGGCGAGAATTATGATGATAAACAGAAAAGATATGGTGGGGGTCGCAACGGCTTCGGTGCAAAACTATGCAACATCTTCAGTTCAGAATTCTCAGTGCGTTGTATCGATACTACGAATGGTCAAGAATTTAACCAAACCTGGACGAATGGTATGAAAACAACGGCAGGTCCGAGGATTACCAAGACCCAGTTGAAGAACGACTACACAGAGATAAGTTTCGTTCCTGACTGGCCACTATTCAAGTTGGATAAGATGAACAGAGCATTCGCCAAGTACATTACCAAGAGAGCCCTGGAAGTGGCAGCCTGTTCACCGAAGGATGTCAAGGTATATCTTAACGATGTCCTTTTACCGGTGAACAACTTGGGTGACTACGTTGGTTTGTATACCGATGAGCAAATCACTTACGTGAAGTTGAGCAAATACTGGGAGGTTGCTATTTTCCCACATGATGGTACTGGCGACCCTGTTACTATACCATCCTTTGTCAATGGTATATGTACATCACGTGGTGGTGAACATGTGAAGCATGCCATGCAACCCGTGTTTAAATATCTAGCTCAACAAGCCAGTAAGAAAGTAAAGGGTATAAAGGTACGTTCAAACGATGTTAAAACTTTCTGCCATGCTTTCGTCAACGCCCTCATTGTCAACCCAGAATTCGAATCACAAACCAAAGAAATGCTCACCTCTGACGAAAAAGACTTCGGAAGTAAATGCGACTGGAAAGACTCCAAACTTAAGAAATTCAACCGAAGTGGGGTTCTTGAAAAAGTCGAAGCTTGGGCCATTGCCAAAGCTGGCCTTAAACTTCAGCAAAAAGTTAAGAGCAAGAGCCGCCTTAACATCCCGAAACTCTATGATGCAAACCAGGCAGGACGAAATCAAATACTCTCTGCCGCCTGTAATATTCTCTTCACAGAGGGTGACTCTGCCCTCACGACCGCGTTGTCTGGACTTGAAATCGTTGGACGCGCAAAATGGGGAGCATTCCCACTCAAAGGTAAGCTTCTTAACGTACGAGATGCTAGTGCTAAACAACTCTTGGAGAACACCGAGGTCCAGAACGTCTGTAAAATCCTAGGGCTAGTCCCCTTCCAACCACCAAATATAGCACAGATGAGATATGGTTGTGTTGTTATCATGGCGGACCAAGACCACGATGGTTCACACATCAAAGGATTGTTAATCAATATGTTTCACAAGTTCTGGCCCAATCTACTCAAACGACCTGGCTTTCTCAAGATATTCAAGACACCTGTAGTTAAAGTATCGTGGAGAGGTGGCGCGCGCTCCTTCTATACAGAGAAACAGTACGAAGAAGCGAAACTAAACCCAGTATGGCCTGCCAATGCTAAACACAAGTATTACAAGGGTTTGGGTACTTCGACACCGAAGGAAGCCAAAGATTATTTTCGAGACTTGGATACTCATCTATATGACATCAGCTACTCTGACATAGACGGTGACAAGATAGATATGGCATTCAACAAGAAGAGAGCGGGAGACAGGCGTGAATGGCTCAGAGATATCGACCCAGACGCTGGTAAGGAAGACCCATCCAACATCACCGAATTTGTGGATAAAGAATTGATTCTATTTTCCGAAGCGGATAATGCTCGTAGTTTGCCCTCCGTCTGTGACGGTTTTAAAGAATCGCAACGCAAAGTGATGTTCGCGGCCTTCAAACGCAATCTAACCAAGGAGATACGCGTTGCACAGCTAGCAGGTTATGTCTCAGAACATGCTGCTTACCATCACGGTGAAGCATCTCTCAACGGTACAATAGTTGGTTTGGGACAAAACTTCTGCGGGTCGAATAACTTACCGTTGTTGGTGCCAGCTGGACAGTTTGGTTCGAGACTACAGGGGGGTTCTGATGCGGCATCCGCACGTTATATTCATACACTTCTTCAAGACTATGCTAGAGACATTTTCAAGAAGGAAGACGATGGGTTATTGCCCGCTCAAGACGACGATGGTACATCGATAGAACCAGAACACTATGCGCCTGCGATACCTATGATATTGGTAAATGGTTCTACCGGCATTGGGACTGGATACTCGTGTTGCTGGCCTCAGCATGACGCTGTACAGTTGATTGATTTTTTACTTGGTCAAGCAGGGAAACTACAACCATCTTTCAAAGGCTATACGGGTACTGTTTGTTACGACGATAATATGAACGTGGTCTCCACTGGTCGATGGAGACGAAAGAATGCTTCCACCATTATCATCGAGGAGTTGCCCGTCGGTGTATGGACCATGACATACAAAGAATGGTTACACGCTGACAGACAGCAGAAATGGATAACCAAAGTGGTAAAGGATGAGTCTACACCAGATAAGGTATATTTCGAGGTACAAGTCAACGGACTCAAGGACGAAGATGTCGTCACCAAGTTCAAACTCTGTAAAAAGCTGAATATTATATTGACGGGGTTTGATACAAGAGGTAAGCTGAAGACCTGGACGAACTACAGAGAAGTGCTCGATGAATGGTTCGTGTGGCGTATCAAGCTCTATGAAAAACGCAGATTGGCTATCATACAAGCGTGTGATGAGAAGATTAGACTTTGCGAAGAGAAGAAGCGGTTTATTATGGAAGTTATCAACTCTAGCCTTCAACCACGTTTGTATACCAAACACGAGCTCAGAGCCTTGCTCGTACAGAAGGGTTATTTCAATGTGGATAAGATTATCGAGCTGCCTATGTATGCGATGACACGCGACGAGATGGCCAAGTTGGAGGCACAGTTAAACGAACACAGCCATTTACGCAATGATATGACTAGTGTGGGAGCGAAAGAGTTGTGGTTTAGAGATTTGCGTGCTTTAAAAAATAAATTGGTTTAAAATCTTATGTTGTTACTACGTCTTTTTAATTGGTCCCCCAGACCGCCATAATTGCCTTTGTTATCGCCTTGTAGTGGTGAGCTCTCATTGGCTTCTTGGTCTTCATTCTTCTTATTAAATGCGTCCGCTTCTTTCTGTGACATCCACATTTTATCTTTATGTTTATCAGTGATTTTCTCATAGACCTGAACAAATATTACAAGCTCTTTAATAGCTTGTACCAGTATAACAGCCATTATCTGTGTGTTAACAAATATAACGGACAGGGTTACTCTTATCATCATAGGAAAGAAGGCAGCGCTTACCTTAGCGGATAACAATAGGCGGTCTCCTACTGACTCTCCGTTGCCATGGTTATTCGTAACAATAGGGATGTGTGGAAAGTTCGTAATCTGGTCGTAGTATGGCTTTACCCATTCCCAGAAATATACATCTAGTATACCTAAGGTTAACTGTGCTAAAAAGAATCCCCACCATTCTCCTGGCGTGTCTAATATTAATGTTCCAAACTTAACATCATCTCCATGTCCTAATATGGTTCCTTCGAATTCACCGGCGAATATTGCGATGCCTATCATAGTGATGGAACCTATCATCCCTAAAAATATAATAACGTCTAATTTAGTCTGGTCGTACATTATATGTTAGCACGTCTACGTTTCTTTATAGTGGGTTTTCTCTCGAATGTCTTGTCGCGGCAGATGGGACAGAACGAATTCCCCCTAGTAAACCATTCCATGGTGCATGTGGCGTGTTGATAATGCCCACATGGTAGTATCCTTATACTTTCCCCACGTTTTACGTGTTCTAAACAGATAGGACATTTGTCTTTCTGGTGCCTTGCTGCTATGGGTGGAAGACGCCGTCTTACGTCTGCTGCCTCTACTGTAGTTGTATGTGGTTTGTAGGTGGCCATAGATATGCGAATGGCAATAGCAGTGTCAGCTTCCAACATTCGCTCTTCTATTACGGACCTCCTTTCGTCCTCTTCCTCTTCAAACATACGTCTGGAGGATATGAATATGTTTCTTCTTCGCCCTGCGACCATTCGGCCCCTGACCATCGTCCTCCGCCGCCTCTGTTCTGCTACGTTCCTATAATGGGTAAAAATGCGGGTAAGTTCTGGGGGCAGTTGTTCATCGTCTGGTGTCGATGGTCTGACACGTGCTTCTTCGTCGCTCGAATCGTCTAAAGGGGGTGTGATACTTCGTATTTCGGACTCAAAACCCGAAGCGAGGGTCTCTGCGGCCTCGTACAATTCGTTATCCATTTGTAATAAGTCCGTTGAGGTTATAGTCATTTTTACCAACTGACAGCAAACCCATGGTATAAAAGTGTCTATACCCATAGTATAATGTCAGAATGGATATGGTATTCCGTCATTTGTATAGCCGGAATTGGCGCGTGTAGTACTGTAGTAATGGTACATGCTATGTCCCTCGAAGGTGATGACAAAAAATTAAAGTATGACAAGAACACACTCCAGGAGAAATTGGCCGCCGAGAAAACCATGAACGACATCGAATCTGGTGGCGGTATACTTCAGCGAAAATCCAGAAAAAACGGATTAAACTTTTGATATACCTATTTAGGTACTATCTATCAGTCTTATGATGGAGGAAGATGTAGACACTTGGCTGTTGTTTTTGATTTTAGCGCCCGTCTTGGCACTGGCCACAACAATACCCATACACCCACGTTTCATGAAATTCCCAACACAATGGGGTCACATCAGCCCAACCGCAATGAAAGTTGCCGCCATCAATAGATATAATTTTTACGCACCGTACGGTGTCAACAAAATAGTTTACCCGTTAGCAACATACATACACTGGATATTCGTGTCGGTTGCATTGGGTCTTGTCCCAGTATGGATTTTTGTAAAGTTAGGCGCAGATATTAAAGCCACAACTGCTCTGTATTGGCTATGTATAATTTCTGTCATTTTAATGATACCCTCCCCGTGTTACCTTGGCCCGTCATGGCCTAAACGGAAAATAGGATTCGATAAAGAAGTCAATAGAAGAATATCAAATAGAAGGGATATATTACCAGCTAGTGTACATAAGAGATATGACTAAATATTATAACATTTATAACAACACGCCATGTATTTATCTTTCCCCCCTACTATTATCTGATTTCCCCCAGGTTTTAATCTCCTCGTAAATGGTGCTTCTTTATGACATCTGACACACAACGCCTTTACCTGTATAATATCATCGGCAAGTGGTATAAGCTCCGTGATACTCTTCCAAGAATTCATCTCTGAATCGCCTTGCAATCCTGATATGATAACAGATTTGTCCATCTTTTTGAGAGCAATTACAACATCTCGAAGCCCGTCGAAAAACTGACCTTCGTCGAAGGCGATGACGTCATAATTATCTTTAAACGTATCAAACCAATGAACCGTGACCATATCAACGCTCTTGGCCTCCAACTCCATACCGTCGTGAGTGGATACAGAATGAATACCATTACGGTTGTCGTTCTTGTGGTTGATGATAAGCACATTCTTACCAACAGCCTTTAGGCGTCTACACCGTCTTATTAATTCTGTAGTCTTTCCACTAAACATTGGCCCTATGATAAGTTCCAATGACATGATACTTAGGATTTTGTATGGTTAAATAGGTAGTATATTCGACGAATAAGAATTAACAATAATGTCTTCATCTAATAATCATTGGGGAATGACTACTACATTCCAACACCTGGCGACCTCTCGATTTACAAAATCGGGGAAATCCTGTCTAACCTTTTACGGACGAACAGCTTCAGGAGAATCTATTGCTGTCCATGTCCATGACATAAAACCATATGGCTATATCAAAGCCAATATGAATTGGTGGAACACCGAGTCCCCATACATAATTGAATATCTAAAATGGATAGTTGCCGCGGACCGGATGGAATCTGCTGAAAAGTGGGGACACAAGGGCAACATGAGAGAATCTATGCTGCGTGAAAACGGTTGGTTGGATAGAGCCGCGGAGACTGCTATAGAAGCAACAGAAGTTAAAGGGTACAACATACGCAATGTTCACGAAGGCGACACCGACAAGTTTATTCGATTACAAGCACAAAACGGTAATATACTTCGTAATGTTATTAAATGTATTCGTAATCCTCAGAAAGCTAAACAGCTTATCATAGATTGTCGTAAGAAAGTACGCGGGCTCAAGGCAAAACGTCCTAAGATGGGCATGGGTGAAGAATACGACGACTACGTACGCCGGTGCAATGAACATGCTGCTGAATTCAAAATGCCAGAGATGCCTGGCGAGCCTCACTGGGATAAGGTAGAATGTATGGAAACTCATCTGGGCGAAGACCTGGTATGGATGGTAGACAACAAAGTACCAGCTTGTGGATGGCTTACGGTAGCTGGTCAGATATCGGACAACCCGCGCACAGTATGTACGATAGACGTCGAGGTCTTCACTTCCAACAGCTCACAGTATCTTAAAGAGTGTAAAGAGCCTCCACAACCGATGGCCCCTTTTCGCGTACTCAGCTATGATATAGAATCACAGCCACATGTGGTGGAAGGCCAGACCGCAACGCTGTTTCCAGAACCCGAACGAGACCCGATACTCTGTATTGGAATTTCCTGTTTCAACATGGTGGATATGAAGCTAAACCAACTGTGTTTTATGTGGGAGCCGGAGGAACCTACAACGCTCAGCTACCCACCACTCGCTGAGGACGAACAGTCAGACGATTACAGACAAGAGAATGTGGAGGTTCGCTCGTTTAAAGACGAGTACGACATGCTTCTAGCGTTTCGACGCTTCTTACAGTTCGAGTACGACCCGGACATTATTACAGGATACAATATTCTTAATTTCGACAACGTCTACACCATCAACCGTGCCATGCATCTGTGGGCGCTCAAAGACGATGAGAATTATCCCAAGGCCTGGTGTTGGGGACGTATGGAACAACGTGAATGTAGACTAAAGAAGAAATATACCTGGACCGCGCAGCGCGGAGGCCAGACTACTTTTCAATGTAAGATGGAGGGTCGAGAATTTCTAGACGTTATGAAGGTAGTGATGGCCGACCATAAGCTAAGGTCCTACAAAATGGACAATGTGGCAGCTGAGTTCCTTGGTACAAGGAAGATAGATATATCGTACGACGATATCCCTATCATGCAAAAGACCCAACCCGGTCGTATTAGATTGGGTGGATATTGCGCGAAAGATGCTTGGATACCCAATTGTATCATCATAAAGATGTGTAAAGCTATCAATGCTATCCTGATGTCACAGGTAGCTGGTGTATCACTGGACACCATTCTAAATCGTGGTCAACAGATAAGAACCGTATCCTTGATGCTCAAGAAGGTGAAGGAGCGGGCAGAAAAAGGGGACATTCGATGGTTTATTCCTGATGAAGATACCCCTCCCGACATGAACAAGTTCGAAGGTGCTGTCGTTATTGACCCTATTCCTGGGTTCTGGGACAGACCAGTAGCAACACTGGACTTTGCGTCTCTGTATCCGTCTATTATGAGAGCCTGGAACATGTGTTTCTCAACTATACTTTCGAACCCTAAAGAAGCCACAGACCGTGGCTACGTGTGGAACACAAAGATGGAGAACCCGACGTATCGCCCGGTTAGGACCTTTACCTACCCTAAGGGCGGCAAATTCGAATACCAAAGCTTAGGTACTGACATCTGTTTTAAGACTGCCGACCAATGTCGAGGTATTCTACCAGAAATTCTTGAAGAGCTACATACGCAGAGAAAGCTGGCGAAGAAACAGCGAAAAGCATTTGCGGAAGGGTCGATGGATTATAACGTTTTGGACGGTCGTCAGTTAGCTCTCAAGGTGTGTATGAATTCAGTATACGGCTTTACTGGAGCCTCGACAGGGTTTCTACCCGAAAAGAGAATAGCATCAGCAGTAACTAGAGCTGGACGCGGAATGGCCAACGAAACCAAGTTTATGTGTGAAGACCGTTACAAAGAATATGGCGTTAAAGTTGTGTACGGGGACACCGATTCAGTATTCGTACACTTCCCCAAGTCCCTATGTCCCGGAGAAACGCGTGAGGAGATTATCAAGAACGCTAACAAAATAGGAGAGGAGATGGGAGTCATGTGCACGAAGGCCTTCCTTCCGCCTAACGACCTCGAATTTGAGAAAGTATACTACCCTCTTCTTTTAAAAGGTAAGAAAAGATACGCTGGTTTCAAGTTTGAACCTGGATGTAAACCTAAACTCGATGTTAAGGGCTTCGAATGCGTGCGGCGAGACTTTGCCCCCATTGTATCCAAGACACAGAAGAAAATATTTGTACTCTTATGCGAGCAAAACAACGTAGAAGCTGCGGTACAGTTTGCTAGACAAGTAGTGGTAGATTTATTAGAAGGTAGGGTCCCAGTGGAAGATTTAATCATGTCCAAGCAGCTGACCAGACCTCCGGAGCAATACAAGAACCCTGCCCCGCACGTTGAGCTGGCCAGGTATTTGATGAAGACACTGCCACCAACTCAGGCACCAAAGGTGGGAGAAAGAATTAACTATATTATCAAGCCCGGAAGGGGTAGGACTTTCGAGCGGGCGGCTAGACCCGAAGATGTAATAGCAGGCAAGTGTTCAATAGATTATCAATGGTATTTATCGAACCAGTTGAAGGAGCCCTTATCGCGCGTTTTTGAAATGATTATAGACAATACGGACGAAATCTTTAAAGTGAACAAGTTATCTAAACCTACAGTTGGTACGAATAGCATGTTCTCCAGTTGGGTTTCTAAAAAGCGACCGAGAACCTCCAATAGAACCGCTGCTACGATTGATATAAAAAGAAAGAACAATTTAAAGAAAAAGAAGAAGGTGACAACCATTAAAAATTTTTTCTAGGTATTTAAACCTCAAACTATCTTACAATATGCCGTATACAGCTAAAGATAAAAATATATTTTTAGGTCTACACACCATCTCGTTTATCATCCACGCAGTGTCTTCTTACTTTGCCTTTGATTTGGCACCCGCGCCTGAGAAGATGAAGAATTACATATATGCGGAGTCCGTTAACTTTACGACTACCACGGGAGATGATTCTGGCGAACCTACGCTTATAATAACTCAAGAAGAGGTATTTCCAAATGCCAGTGCCATTGCTATAATAGGTGTCAACGAATTGTTCACCGCTCTATCACACCTTATCGCTATAATCTTGTTAATCTTCAATCCGACAGACGAATGGAGAGGTAAATACAAAGGTAGAAGCAGGCCCGAAGAATATAAACGAAGATGGGTAGAATATGCTATTACTGCTGGTATTCTAGAAGTGGGAATGTTGGTAGGCCAAGGCGAGTTTAACGTTGTGGTGTTGGGCATGGTATTGCTAGGGAATGCTGCCATGCAAATGATTGGATGGTACAACGATGCGACAAGACCTAGCGAGCGTTCGGTGATACCATCCCTCAACGCCTTTACTATTATGTTCTCCATTATCCTCGTATTTGTCATTCACGCAGTGGGACAGACCAACAACACATTAGAATCGCTTAGTTATGGATACTTGGCAGTGGTGTTCGCCCTATTCTATTTGAGTTTCGGTGTTCACCAAATTCTATACATGTATCTAGAGTTGGACGTTTGTGGTATCAAAAACGTCAAGTATGCTGACTGTATTGATATTGACCGCATCTATGTGATACTTGGTTTTACTTCCAAGATTGTACTCAGCTGGACTTACATTGCTATATCAAGACAGACTTGGGACGAGTTGACGGGCAATCCGGATTTCCGAATTGATAAGAAGGTATCATGGGAAGCGACTAACTATAGTGTTCAGAGTTGGGATGAAGTGAAGATATTTGTTCTGTGTGGGTCGTTGACCATCATCGTAGTGGCTTGTTTATTAGAAGGATTTGGTGTGTGTAATTCGTGGGCGAAAAACTATACTGTTGAAGTTTCTCTACCAGAGAAAACATCAAAAACACAACAGGTGAATGGTAAATTACTGAAGTTGAGAAGAAGGCGCTTGTTAGATATAAATTTTTAGTATAAGTTGTAATATATAAAATATAATGGCAGAAAGTATGCTTTGTAAAAAGTGTAAACAACTACTCTCACCGTTAACAAAACTACAATTTTTCGAACATATTAAAATATGCGATGGTATTGACCATAGTCAACCCTTAGGCGTGACCTTCTACAAATGGCCACCATCTCCTAACCACAGGGATAAGCCTCTGAAGACGATTCTGATAGAGACAACGATTCATCGGAAGCGCCCAGTAACGAGAGGTTAGGGAATACCCAACCCAAATTAGTTAGAATTACCGCGTCCCTATCGGTTAGGCAGGAGCTGGCGTCGGCTCCATTATCCAATGCATAATTTACCCTATCTAAGTCGCCATCCAAACTGCCTGTAAATAACAATAGTCTCAATGCTACGGGTCTCATCCTAATGCTAACCACAGCGTCTGGCGAGTCGCTGGCTACTTCAACGCAATGTTTTAATCCAGCTATAAATTGTTCTTGTGCCATTTGAGTAGAAGATGACATCGTTTGTCTAATGTATAGATTTCATTAATATATACACTTAATCTCAGCATATACAAGGGTCTTGCATGGCATGGGCTATCATATGTAGTATTACGAGTATACCCATTGTATATATTAATCCTCTGTCTTCGTTTATGTGTTCAAACACTGTCGTCGTCTGAGGAGCTGGTCTCTGCGTCGGGCGCTCGTGGCTGTTTGATGTCTGGCAGTCCATTTTTATCTTGGCAATCGCTCTTATATACAAATATCTGAATAGTTATGACAATCGCCTGAATAAACCCTATGCTGTATGTATAGAATAGAGCAGCGTCTTCTTTTATGTACACGTGTATAATATAGAGACTATACGATACTAAACGCATGAGCCATGAATATAAGGATATATCATCTACCCTTTTAGTCTTGAATATTCTATATATTTGTGGTAGGTTGTATACCAGTGCTAATATTCCACCTGCCCAACCGAAAGCGTCTTCGCCTTGTGGTAGCTTATTCATTTGAAAAAAATATGTTATACACCGGTAGAGTATGAGTTATAGTACAAAAATTCTGTCTATGTTAAACGTTCGGATACTCTAAGAATATTCGAAGCTTTCTATAACATTATATTTATAATAACAACTACAACGCTTAATAATATGTCAGAATTTGCTAAAAATCAACTCGAATTTCAAAAATACAACGCGATAATGAATGGCCCATCATCACCTATCAGTATGGACGTACTTAAAACCAACGCCGATAAGGAAGCCATACAACAAGCCGCCGTGGGTAAAATATTTGACGCTACAACGCAAAGCTATGTCGAACGTGAACAAGTGTACGAAGCCGGTACCAATTTACCCACACCAATCAAACCAGCCGAAGAAGTAGTGGGAAAAAACGTTTTTGGAATGCCAGCTGTTTCCCCTACTACATTGGGTAAACGTAAACCAGATACTATTACAGAATTCGAAACATCGACTTACGAAGTATACACTACCACGCCGGTGGCCGACGCATGGGGTAACAAGACTACACGCGTGATATACATGGGTAAAGAACACTACAGTTGTGCGAAAGAAGCCCGCGACGTGGCCGATATGTTGAGAGCCAAAGGTATGGAAACCTTCGTATTCCGTTGCAATCGTACTCCAGTAAAAAACCGGAAACGGGTGAAGGGCCCACCCCGCACAAAAAAGCCCGCAGTCAAGAAACCCAAACTGAAGAGTATAGCTGACTTCGGTGCACCAATGATGGGCAACTGGCAATTTCTAGATGCGAATGGTGTTCACTCGCGTGGTAAACAAAAAATTTGGTTTATTCTATCTACGCTCAACATGTCTGGCAATCCAGCCAATGACGAGATTAGAGCAGCCTCACTATGCATGAAGCAGTGCATGTCACATGAAGCCGTTGCATACTTAGAGGCGAACAGTGGGCTTGGCTCATTCATCGATGACTTACCATACCATTGCAATGGCGAGACGGACAAAGCCAGAGTTAGACAAATGACATTGCGCATTCGGCAGCGTTTACCAGGGTATAAACCCATGGTCCGCACATCAAGACCTATCCATCAGTATAGCTTGGTAGACCCAGAGATGGCTACACATTCTGGTACGATGCCCGGCGTTCCCGTTTCCGATGTCGTTTCACCCGCCAGCGCAACCCCAATGGCTCATCCCCCTCAAGCAAGCCAAGTATATACAGATTAGGAAGTCTCGTCCACCAGGAAGCTCTACACAAAGGGCAAATAGTCATATCGTACCGTTGCATTTCCCGATGACATTTTCTACACCAGTAGTGATGACATCTAGCAGTAAACCATTTCTTGCGAGTTTCAAAACATACACAGCATTGATTAGGGTCTTCCATATATTAAAATTAAATTACATATTTATAAGTTTAAAACACTATAAACTCTATCAGTACTACACTAATACAATGAACCATGATATTACAGGAATCGTCCAAACCCTTGAATGTTTAAGGGACAAGCTCAACCCTACCATCGAAATAATTGAACATCTGTTCCAAAACAATGAACAGATGCATAACCTCCTCAGAACAGAAAACGAGAGACTGAAGGCGGAGGTGACAGAAGCCTCTGAGCAACATGAGAAACTGGTGAAGTCTGAGAACGAACGACACGAGGCGTTGCGTAAAGCGCTCCAAGGTCGTGAATCAGAAAAACAAGACCTGTCCGCTTTAGCGGCGGAACTCAGGGCTGAACAAGCGAAGGTGGCACAGAAGGATGAACAAATAGATAAAATGAGGTTAGAATATACAGAAGCCCAAGCTATAAAAAATGTTACCAACGAACAGATACTAAATTTACAGGATGAAAACCAAAAATTGAGAGCAGAGATAAGGGAATCGGCCGATATCAGTGAGGACGTTAAAAAAGACAATGCTGCCAGAATGGCCTCGTTGTTGAGCCAGAACACAGACTTAGCGAAACAAACGGATAATGCGCAGGCTGGGGCACGTGACCAGGATGCTGAACTCCAGAGACTCAAATTAGAGTTGTCAACGCTTAAATCGGCCATGAAAATTATAAAGAGTCAGCTCGATAATGGAGATATAGACCCAGTGTTGAAGCAGGAGTTGGACAGCGCCCTGAATACAGCGGACGGTACACCAGATGGTTTAAAAAATAAAATAAAATTTTAATAGGCTTCTTTGACCCATTTTACATAACTATGTGCTCTCGATATACTATATGCTGAAATGAATATACACACATGCCATATACTGTGCGTTGCGTCCGGTATGTCACTATCTATCCTTTTAGATACAAACGCGTACGTGCCTAAAATGACCCCAACACTGACATAAAAAATAAAGCGCCACATGTTGTTTATCAATTTACCACCGTTGCAATAGTAACCCAAAGAACCCACAAGAGCTATCAAAACGAACAATAATATTAAGAACTCAACAACCGACACAGAAACATTCCCCACTTCGAACAATTCCCAATTGTCAGTGTTGTAGAGGGCGAGGACACTTCCAAAAACGGCACCAGTTACTATGATTTGTAGGGCCAGTTTAAACGTCAGTCGTAGTTGACAGCTGTTGTTGTGTCTTGGTGGTGAGCAGAAACAGTTGCGAACGTATATGGGTGTGTTGGAAGCACACGAGCCAGAGAAACATTTCATGTCGAGATGGTCTGGCCACCACGATGCGCAGTACGCGGCTATGACGCTGGAAGCGAAGGCGTTGTCCCACCTACCTGAGTCGTGTCCAGGAACGTTAAAATTCTCCCATTGCATATGTGCCCAGAACGATGTTATCATGGCTCCTGTCAGCATGGTTTTAAGAAATATACCGCGGGCTACTATGATTGGGAATATAGCAAAGCCGTTGGTGACAATGACCATCAACTGGCTAAAATCATGTTGAAATATAGTATCCCAGTAATATACGTTTACCGATAGATATGTAAGTGTTAAAAGGACGAGCGGATAGCATATCTTATCTAGCTGGGTAGCTGATATTTCGGCATCCACTGGGTAGTATTCTTCTGCCATTACTATGCTCTTAAGCAGTATTTATAGGAAGCTTATACATGCAAATGGTCAAAGGAAAGAATATTCGATTTATAGGCAACGTCCTGCCGGCTACGGGTCATCGCCCGGAAGGTGATAGCACCTTTGATTTCAATAAGGACGAATCGCGTACGATGGATTTGGTGGGTGTACCATTGCGAATAGAACACCAAGGTTCTCTACCGATAGGAAAAGTAACGAAGAGTTGGGACGGTAAGAACGGTAGTAAATGGATTATGGGTGAAATTGAAAATCAAAGGGGATTCGCTTCTTTGTATGCTAATCACGCAATAAAGCCGGATTCGTCAGGTCATACATTATATAAAGGTTTATCTCTCCAGCACGTTCATCAATCGTGGGCGGATGGCACTACAAACAAGCGACCAGTCGAAATCTCGATATGCGGTGAGCCCAGGAGACCAGATTGTTACATCCGGGCCGTTAGCCAAACAGGAAAAAATGAGTATATAGAGCACAAAGCTAGTGTTAATCAAAGCATGTCACAAACTGAATCTGCCCCACAAGTAACTGAACAAACTAATGAAAGCACACCTGTCCAAGATGCTGTAGGAGGAAGTGGTGCGCCTGATATCGCGGGTCGTGTTAACTCTCAAATGCAACAACTCGTCGGCGGTCAAGAAGAAGCACCAACGCAGGAGGAAACCGCAGCACGTAATGTTGCCAACTCCCAAGAAGAATTGATGAAGATGTTCTTGGCACAAGACGGTAAAAATGCTGAATTGTCAAGACAATTGATGGAAATGCAAAAAGCAAAGGCAGAAATGGAAGCCAAATGGAAAGAGCGTGAATCTAACGAAGCTATCGCTACACAGTCTAAAGCCGAAGCCCTTAGTAAAGCTCTTGTCGAACAGTGGTCCAATCAGTTGGGCCCTGAAAATATGACGGAAGAAAATAAAAAAGCAATTTTTGCGCTAGCAAATGAACACCCACAAGCTTCCATGCAAATGATGGAAATCGCGCATAAAGCTTCTATGAAACACGCTAACACCCGTTCGGCGCTTATTGAATCAGAATCCATGAGCAAGAAACGTGTATTAGAACAGCAAGTCGTAGACACCATTATGAAACGCCGACGAACCGGTGAGGCACCAGTCGAAAGCGCACATGCCGCATCCACTAAAGCTATTTCCCATGCTGTGGAGTCTAAGCCAGCGTTCAATCCATTTGTAAGCCACCGAACTGTGGCGAGAGTACAGAATACTTTCGCATCCTCTAACTCGCATTTGTTTAACGCGCTTAAGGGGGCATCGCAAGGCAACGCAAGGAGTGTGATGGATAGTATTGCTAAATATAGAAACGGTAATCTTTAAAATCTTAATTAACCTATATGTTTTATAGAAATTTTATGCGCATACTCTTTTATTTCACAGGCTATTTCCCTATTCCATAACATGAATATATCAGAGAATGCTGAGCAATCGTCCGCCTTCAACCTGCGACGCATGACCGCAGTATCTGGGCTGCTTCGCTCCACTGTCAAATGATATTCAGCTGGTGTGTCGTCGTACTCAATAACCCATACCACAGGCTCTTCTTCTGCCGAGAATTCACATTTCACGTAATCAAGAGCATAGCAGTCGGCAGTTTGGCCAGGTTCTGATATTATTTTCTCGTCGGGACTGTTGAACATGCTTTGGATAGAAGCAACGAGAGACGCGGCAAACGATGGGTCTTCCATCAGTTCTCCGTAATCTTCAAATTCTGGCTCTCCGGGTTCCACTTCTGCTTCTTGTTTTTCCAGAATGTCTCCGATTGGTGGAAAGTCTGCTTTTGGACCATCTTCTTTGTCGAGTTCGCCATCGTCATCAAGTATCTTAAACCCGAGGTCGTCTGCCGGTCCGTTGGGGGAATTACGCAGGCGATAAGCTCGTGTACCAATTAATAGACACAACAGTAACAATAATAAACGTTTCATTTGAATAGTTGGACCAAACTTATATACCTGTTTTCTGGATTTGTAAACGCTGGCGGTTTTCATTATATAGAGGGCGGACCATACATTTATATGTCCGCATTACTAGAGAATACCGTCTATTATTACAAGGCAACGATTGAAAATGATACGGTCTCTTTCTTCCGGCCACACCCTGGATTTCACGACATGGAACATACCCAAATAGCTAGGGCAAGGATGCGTGTGTGGTCTGAAACAATAAACTGTGTACGCTACCAGTGTACGCTGGATTGGTATTTGAATAGATATATAGTAGAGGATGACGATGACAGCGATAGACGAGACGGAGTGGCAAGTTCTGGTAAATACGATGAATATTTAATATTAAGAATTTTATGTAGGTCTGCTCCCTCCGTCACACAGTTTAACAAGGAGCAGTTTATAGCGGGTATCAATGCACAGGTCGCTGCTTCCAAGTTGGTCGCGCATGTTAAATCATATCTTCCAAAGCTGCTGCTAAGTCAAAGCGCGTCCAAGACGTGAGGTTTCTTGGATGGTTCCTTTTTTATAATACGCGATGAGCACGCTGGGCACTCAATTTCCGCAGTACCAGCCAATGCTAGTTCATACGGATGACCACATTGATAGCATTTATACGTAAACTCATACGTTGTGTTCTGTTGAACGGCCGCTACATAGCGCCTTTTGGGGCGTTTGGGTTCCAATATAACATCTTGTGGTCGGCGGAAACGGTACGTGTCCATTTGTAAAAATAATAACGTTAATAAATACATCACTTATGTGTTACATATTTAATCCTACCCATATAATAAGCGTTACCAGCCTACAAAACCATACGGCTGCTCTGGCCCTCGCACATATAATAAGCGCCTCTTCCTGCGGTCCAGCACCGTAGCCTTCCCCCTCGCTCAACTGTATTTGATAGTACCAAGTTGGGATGCAAAGGACCCAGCCAAGACATAAAATAATAGTATTCACTGGATACCACCCTTCTTCCATAGCAGACCAAGCAGTGGTTATCTCACCCAATAGGGGAACGACGTAGAAGGCAGCTGTATATTTCGTGTTCTCCTGCCAATACTGGGTATCGAGGAATGGAAAGTGGACAACAGCTTGCATTACAAATGCTGAGCAATTGTACGCACACAGCATAGCGTTTAGGAATACAATAAAGGTCAACATTTGTTCTGTTTCGTCAATAACTTATACTCGTATTCGCTAAACATAATCGGTGTCCCCAATGCCAATATATTTAAATCAAAACCATGGCTTTCGTATCATTAGCAGAACAATCGCAACAACTAGGCCCCGAACAGGGCACGGAAGAATGGTTTGAAAAACGCAAACATAAAATGACTGGTTCAAAACCGTCATCGATAATGTTCGACTGTACAGACGAAGAGGGGTATAACAAGCTTCATGCACAAATATTTGGAGACGCTCCACGTGACGAAGTGAACGAAAGTCAACGAGCCGCAATGGATTGGGGAACAAATATGGAGGATGTTGCATGTGCTGAATTTATCCGTTTAATGCCGGCCACGGTAGTGTTC
>ENA-OREN01002110-OREN01002110.1-marine-metagenome-genome-assembly--contig:-NODE-2110-length-21147-cov-5.136592_pt1 | contig 21147 bp, 36 predicted proteins | sample MGYA00248624_ERZ508555 | MGnify/ENA primary metagenome ERZ508555 (study PRJEB26222, sample SAMN06267773) | marine metagenome | isolation source: Saanich Inlet, British Columbia, Canada | place...
AATCGACACCATCGAAGAAACTATTTCGGGTAAAACCTTACTCGAATATCGAAGTGGAATTTTAATTCTACAGAATATGATTACTAACGGTGAATGTGATATAGTCATCGTAAATAAGATTGATAGATTAGGTCGTTCTCTCCTTGAAGGATTAAAGTTTCTCAAGTTTTGTGAAGACAACGCCACAAGGGTTATCAGTATTAGTGAGAACATTGATACTGATAATCCTCAATCGAAACTCATAACAAATATCCTGTGGTCAATTGCAGAACATGAAATCGAAATGATAAAATCTCGTCTTTCTGATGGGAGACTCAAACGATTTGAGGATAATAAAAAACCATATGGTGCACTGAGTTTTGGTTATAAGAAAAATCATAAGGGTTTAATTGTAGTTGATGAAGAAGAATCAAAAATAATTCAGTACATTTATAAGAGATGGAATACCCTGTCAAAGATGAGGCATCTCACTAAAACTAAAAGAACTCAAAAACTACTCCATTCATTAAGAATAAAGGGATTTCAGTTTAGGGGTAAAGAGTTTAAGTGGTGGAATGTCAAACAGATACTATCAAATCCCTTTTATTGTGGTGTAATGAATTGGAAAGACAAGTCTACAACCCATTGTTACGACACAATTATCAGTAAGAGAATGTTTAATCAAATACAGTATGCCCGATATTAACATTTCCATCTCTTTATAAATGTAGAGGAGAATCTCATGAAATCAGTAGTTGACAAAAAAGTAGTCTATCAGATTTTAGATAAGCAGTTTGATGTACTCAACGAAATCACAAACACTTTAAATAATGTGTGTTTAGATATAAGTGTTCTAATAGGACAAATCAGACGAGATGATGAAATCTCTCTACCTAATCGAAATAAAGGAAATAATAAATGAAAAATGGAACAATAGAAGTATTGGGAATAAAAGTACCAATTAAGATAACTGGTGAACAAATTAAAACATATGGAATTGATTCTACATATATGACCATTGGTGGTGTAGGTAGTGTCATTAGACAATCTATCAAGTACCTTAAATCTATTGGTGAAATATGTTATGAAAAGTTGTGGGTAAGGAGTGAGAGTTATAGTGGTGGGAATAGTGTAAAAGTATATTTAATGAGTGCTGATGAATCCACTATGAATATAGTTGAATCTCTTATGAATGGATTTGAATATGGGAATTTTGACCCCATGATTGACCTCTACAACTATAAGGAACATCAGAATCATTTAAAGTTTAATGATGGAAGTAAAATAGAATGTTCAACCAAGTATGGATTTGTAAATAGTAGACCACCTTATGGAGTAAAAGAATATGAACTGCACAATATGTCATAATGATGGTAAGTGTCCTAATCATGACATTTATGATTGTGTTGAGTATTTAGAAGTAAAAGAAGGAAAACCAAAAGGTCAATGGATGGTTGATTGGATGAAACGATTACAGAAAAGGTATAAAGAACCTTATGAATCAAACTTTGTCAAATGGAGTAAACAGTTTGTATCCATAATTATTATTATTATTCTATGTGTTTCTTGTGAGGATATATTTCCCAACCAAGTTTCTAATGATGAGAGTATATATGTATATATCGACCCAAGACTACCTAAAGATGAGAATGGTTATTATCATTTAAATATTAATAGAGGTAGATGGCAGACTATTCATCGTTTTAGTGGATTGGTAACTGATGAAAATGATAACCCATTAGATGTGGTGAGATTTGAATGGTCATCTAATCTATATTGGGTACTTGGAGATACTTTAGGTTATATAATTAAAAGAGGATTAACAGATGAGATGGTTTATGTCAATTATGATACTACTTACATCACAGGATTTAATGGTATGGAAGTACCAACAATAAATCCCGCCTGTTATAGTAATTCTAAAGGTGAGTTTAATCAGATGGGTGGATTTGTTAGAAGTATGATTGGTGATACCGCAACAATTGAAATATCATATGGTATAAGAGAAGTAAGTGGGGATTCTGAGATAATAAAATTCTGTGTAGTGTTAGACTGACTTAATGAACTTATCTAATGGACTACTACCGATAGATTTATAATAATCATCGTAGGTAAATTTCTTTTCACACTCTCTACATTTAAATCTTACATCTGATTTAGATAACCAGTACTTCAGTATATCCTCACCCCTACATCTAATACATTTAACTTCCATATAACTTCTCCCAAATCTGTTTTATAAACTTCTTCCCATCAATAATCGGAATCAATATTCCCTGCCTACTATACTTCCAATCATACTCTTCTTCGTTCCAATACATCTTCCATATCTTTAAGTGTTTCATATTATAATTATCATGTGAGGTTGATACTTGTAACTGATACTCCTTATCACTCTTATAACTCCCACCATTAAACTTCCCTTTGACTCTATACTCATAGGTAAAAAGTATATTGTCATCACCTCTGGTGTATTTTGACTCGTCATTAAATTCATTGATTCTCTTTTTGGCATAACGAATTGTGTTATTTTGAGGGTTATAGGTATGGTCGACTTCGTCTAAGTATTGATTGTATTTCACATTAATAGATTCTGAAGGTATTAGGTACTTTATTTTCTTTTTCATGTTAAAACCTTTTGCTTATGGTTTGTTTATATCTCTGATAGAAATAAACGGATTTAGGGGCTCTGAAATATCTAACAACGACATCACTTATTATTAATTACACTTCCAAAACCATAAATGGTTTTGAATAATTTTGATAAATCAAAATTAAATCTAACAGGGTCATTATTAAACTCTCTAAACATCATCTTATTCAATAGTTATTAGTTATTATGAATAGAAACATTGTTCCATTCACATTATAAATAGTTGAGGAAAATCTCAAACAACATTATTTTTTCGAAAAAAATTAAATATTTTTAAAAATAAATTGATGTTTGGGGATTATGCACACTATTTATACTTGTAAGAAGAGTTTGTGTCAATGAATGAGTATAAACTCTCTTGAATTGTATTCCAGTACTTAAGGAGAAAAAAGAATGTATAATAAAATAGAACAACTAATCAGACATCAAGGTTGGGCACGGTTCTCAAAGATAAATTACCTAACCATGAAACATTTAGAAGAAGGATTGTCAAAAGAACAGATTCAGAAAACAGCAGTCGATGAAGAACATATCTTTAATACACCTCAATCTTTTAATTCGACATGGAACTTATTTGAGAAGATTAAGGGTGATTTAGATTATGTCGTCAGTCGATAGGAAAATCCAACTTGACCTAAAACAAGACGAATACTTCACATTATTATTTGATATGATAAATCACAAGGAAGGTTTGATTACTGAAAAGAAAACTTATTCGTATTGGTGGGAAAGGTTAAAAGAATTACAGATAGATATAATTGTTTATACTACCATTCATAGAGAACAATCTTTGGATATAGCAAAAGAACAATTAGAACGAGCATTTACCCCACGAATAAAAGAAATGTTATCGAAAAAATTACAACAGGAGAAAGAGAATGAATCGACAGGAGATTAAAGAAAATGTCCTCAATCAGATTGACCCAAGTAGAGTGAGTAATTCATTCTGTATGTATGTAGTAAGTCGGTTACCCGATGATGATGTTATGTCCCACTTAGAAAACTATAGAGAACATTTCAAGGAGATAGTATTACAGAAATTAAAAGGTGATGTTCCTGTTAACACTTATGATGATGAAATAGTGAATCAACATAAGAAGAATGAAGTAACAAGAGAATTACAAACTGCCTGTGATACCAATATGAATCAGTTACATATGTGGTTAGATCAATTGAAACTCAGAAAGAAAGATTGGAAAGATATCTTTGAGGCAATCTCATGAGAACGATAAAAGATTTAATTAAGATGGTAGTAGAAGATTGGAAAGAACAAGTAAGAGATATGTCCGATGAAGAACTGAACGAGGATAGAAGTGAATGGATGAAAACGATTGGTAGAAACCACAAAAGTGATTTAGTTGATGAATTCGAAAGTGATATTCACACCGTTTCGATTGAACTCGAACAATTAAGAAGGAACAGAAGTATTTATTATGGAGAGTAATCCATTCCATTCCAAACCAATATCATACGGAAGAATTAAATGGGCAATAGAACAGTCCAGGTCTTTAACGAAGGCAAGTGAGATTATTGGATGTAGTTATACCACATTTAAGAAATATGCCAAGTTATATGATTTGTTCTATGAGAATAAAAATCAAGCAGGGAAAGGGATTCCCAAAAGAAGAAAATTGAAAGATGATTTATTCGATGGAATAGACCTTTCAGAATTACAGGAGTTATTAGGATGAAGTTGATGAACATGAATGACATTAAACCAATAGAACGAGATGATTTCATTTGGAACAAGGAGAATGAGTTATTTAATCTGTTGGGAGTTACAGATAAACTAAAATCAAAAAAAATAAGAGGACTCTTTAATGAGATTGTCCAACACTTAATAGTAAGGACAGACAATATTTTTAGTGAAGTATAAGAACCACCATTAACCTAAGGTTGATTCAACCTAAGGTCGAATACACTTCTTTATTATAAAGGGTAGATAGTTAATCACTTCTACCCTTTTTTTAGTATTTAATATGTGCCCTATTTAGGAAAAATGGTCTCTTTATAAGCGTAAACAATAAATAAAGTTAGACATATTGATTATTGATTCTGAAAAGGGTAGAGATTAAACACCTCTACCTTTTTTAGTATTTAATATGTGCCCTATTTAGGAAAAATGGTCTCTTTATAAGTGTAAAGAATAACTAACAAATAAAGGAGTCCAATTGAGACTAATACCAAGAACAAGTAATCTAAATAGTGTTCGTATCACTATGATTAATCCAAGAAACATTAACCCCATAACATATAAAGACTTTATCAGAACCAACGATGGTGAAGTAGTCCTTAAAACAAGAGTAAGTAAGGTAAATAAATAATGAGTAAATGGTACAATAAAGAAAAAATTCGAATAACACAAGAGGACATCATATTTGACATCATGTTTGATAAAGTAAAAGAATTACATAAAAGTAAAAACAGACGGGGAAGACCAAAACTTATCGACCCATCATGTGTAAAGTTAGTATTTGATAAAGATGGTTGTGAATCACTCGAATACATAATTGATTATTGTAATTGAGAACTATAATGAATAATACAACAGACGACCTTCTGGAAGACTTTACTACCACCTATTACAACTTTGGTTATGATAAAACTACCAAGTGGAAAAGTGATAAGGTGATAGATAAACTAATCTATAAAAAACTTGAAAAAAGAGTAAGTAAGGAAAGTAAATAAGTGGAACAAAGAATAAAAGGCTCATTAGATGAGTACTCAAAGATGGACAATTATATTGACTTAAGAGTTTTCAAGAGTGATGTAGAAGAAGTCCTAAAGACGAAATTAACCGATGAACAATTCAAGGATGTCATCTTTGAGTCTCACGACACTCTCATTACTGAGATTAGAACTGACTTAGGTTTAATGTATGATGAACTAAAACATATATGGGTTAAAGACCCTAATCAATTAGAAATGGAATTATAATGGAAGTAGAAATTTTACACTCATACTTACATTGTCAGACCAGTGTTGTTGAGTTACCCAAAGATAAAACTACTGATGACATAAAAGATGTTTGGATTAAATGGTCTGAAGGTCACCTCGAGTTTAAGGATGAAAGTATTTTACCATTTAAAGCAGATTTTGATTTTGACCCCGATTATAAACGACCTTATGATATTGAAATTTATGTTGATGGTGCACATATCAATTTATCCGATGAGGTTCATTAATTATGCATAAACCCAAAGAAAAAACATTAGTTCTACACTATAAAGAACCAAAGGTATTGGATAAAAAAGTTCAAGATGGTTCACTCTATGTGAAATTGGATTTTGGTGAACTTGGTATAGGAGATATCATTATCAATAAAACGGATGATGGTTATTCTTATGAAGATGTACCTCATCTAAAAAAGACATTTGGAACAATTAAAGGATTGATGTGGGAGTTTGAATTACCACAATCATTAAAATCTGATATTGAATCTCTAACCAGTAAATCATCTGATGATGAACCACACTATATCAATAATGAGAGTATATCTGATTGGATGGAAAACCCAGCATATAAAAAAGAACAAAAAGAACTGAGGAAGGTTTTAGATGAAGGTTATAGAAATATAATCTTATCATAAATAACCCTTTCCTCCTCTAAAAACTCAACTTCATCTAAAAACTAAGTTGAGTATTAACCCTATTAAATAACTCCCCTAAATAATTAAAAAGGAATAAGTATGCCTAAATACGAGATACCAAGAATTGAGTTCCATTTGTTGTTACTTGAATTGAATGACAGAGTAGGTCATATTCAACCTAAGGTCGAATTCACCTTAGATGAACTCAAAGAAGTCTTTAAAGAAACTGACTACTTACCAAACAAACTATCAGACAAAGAATTAAAACCAATACTAAATAGAATAAATGAGTGTTGGTAACTAACACTAAATAACTAAAAAGGAATAAGTATGCCTAAGAAGAACAAACAAAGAACTATGCAACTATGGGAAATCCCATTAAGAGGTGGATATTGTTTTGAATTTGAAAAAGGTGACCACACCAAAGAAGATATTGAACAAATATTTTGGACTGAACATAGTCTTGGTGTCGACGCACGAGAATCACTCGATGTAGATGTTGATGAAATAAAGGTCGTAGAAGAATGGGAAGAAGATGAGTAAGAATCAAATGTATAAACAAGTATGTGCCGAAAAAGGTTGTAACCGAATCCTATCAATCAATACCCACATTTTCATAATGACCAGAGAATATGAAGATTCTGATGGTAGTAATAAAGGTGTAGAAGAAAAGACAATATGTGAAGATTGTTTTCAAGAATATACCCCCGATAATCATAATGGATGGTATGATGACGAAGGACGATTAAAAGAAGAATACGATAAGAAATATATTTCTACTAACAGAAGTCGAGAAATTATAAAGGAAACAATATTACGATGCCTAAAATGAAAAGTAAGAAAACTATATATGATGATTCACACCTTAGATTTTACATAGTAGTTAAACACCCATACCTAAGTATCAGTTTTTAACACTACAAACAAATAACCCCTAAATAATTAAATAACTAAAAAGGAATAACTATGCCCTTAAACACATTTGAACCCAAAACACTTTATGCCACCTCAAGTAAAGGTGATATTAAAGTATGGAGAGGTTCAGTAAAGGATGTTGGAGATAAATCAATCATTGAATATGAATTCGGATTGGAAAAAGGAAAACATCAAATACAAACAATCGAAGTAACAGAAGGAAAATCTATTGGTCGTTCTAATGAAACGACCCCTTACGAACAAGCAGTTAAAATGGTTGAGAGTAAGTATAATAAGAAAAGAGATAAAGGATATACTGAGGATAAAAACAATATCAGTACCCCTATCCTTCCGATGTTAGCACTTTCATTTGAAAAGAGAAAACACAATATAAAATATCCGTGTTATGTCCAACCTAAGATTGATGGAGTCCGTATGACCTGTAGAATGGTTAACGGATCCATTGAGATGTTTACTCGTAGAGGAAAACCCTTTACCCTTATGACTCATATCGAAGATGAGTTAATAAAAATCTTTAATAACCTTGAAAGAGGTGAAACATTCTATTTAGATGGAGAACTATACTCTGATACTTTAACATTTCAAGAACTTGCAGGTATTGTTAGAAGAAGTTCTAATGATGAAGAAATCCTAAAACAAATACACTATGTAGTATTTGATTGTTTTGACCTTAATAAACCCAATTGGGATTGGTTAGATAGATGGGAATCTATTTACCACTCAATTACTGAAAATTATGTTCTTCGTTGTCCAAAGTTTCCAGCATATGATGAAAATCAAATATATAAATGGAATAGTGACTTTATAGAACAAGGTTATGAAGGAACAATTATCCGAAACATGGAAGGTAAATATAAACTGAACCATCGTTCTCCTGACCTTCAGAAGTACAAACTATTCCTTGATGATGAATATGAGATTATTGGATTCAAGGAAGGCACAAATACAGATGAAGGTTGTGTTATATGGGAATGTAAAACTCCTAATGGACTTGAGTTCTCAGTAAGACCAAGAGGAACAAAAGAACAAAGAACTGAATGGTTTGATAATGGAGAATCATATATCGGTTCTCTGTTAACAGTCCGATTCCAAGAACTAACTGATGATGGAATTCCAAGATTTCCTGTCGGTATAACTATAAGGGATTATGAATAATGGGTAGATGGATATGTTCGAACAATGATGTTCCCTTTGAAAGAAAGTTTTATTTCGGAAATCAAAGTAGTGAAGATATAGAATTATTTGGTGGAGACCAGTTTAGATACCACAATAATGGTTGTCTCCTTTCTAATGTTAGATATGAACCGAGTGATATCTCTACTATTGAGAACAGACTTTCTTCACTCAGTTCTACTATTAAAGAAATAACAGGCAGAGATGTAATAGAATGGTTTACTGATGGTACTCCCTTTAATCCAAATCGGGATTACGAAGGTGGATATGGATTAACTAAAGAATATTGGTCATCATTTGATAAATGTCAGAAGAAATTAGATGACAAATCAGAAGAGATGGAGAAATTAAAAAATCGATTGTCCAAGAGTATGTATGAGTTAAATCCAAGTATGATGTTACTTGACATTGTACTCCATGACCATCTTAAAGGTACTTGGGATAGAAATAGTAAGGATGGTGAACCAACTAAAAAAGTTAATATGGAGATAATACCCATTGACCATCTCAACGATTCCCCTTTAAAAGATTCCCTTTCTAAAAGAGGTACAACTTCTTTGGGATTAGCAGACAACGATATGATGTATTGTGGTATGTATCTGTGTATGACTTATGAACTTGGTATGGAAATACTTAACACTATTAAAAAGTATTCTGAGTTCACATTAACCTATGAGTTGTAAAATGAAAATAAACGAAGCATTAACAATTGAAATGGTATTAGACCTTTATTTAGATATGAAGAAATTATACCCAAGAACAACCCTTGATGAATTCTTAGAAGTAATAGTTGATGAAGGTTATTGGGATACAAAAACAAGATTATCTATTAATACTGAAACTGATAGATGGCTAAAGAAGATTGGTGGTAAGGAAAGATTAAAGAATCTATATCATCAACACAAATTGGGAAATCTTGGGAAAAAACAATCACTACAACTCAAAAGAGTAAAGAAGTTGTTAGATACAAGTCGGGAAAAGAATTAAATCTTAACAAAAAAATGAAAAGGAATAATAATGCCACATAAACCATCTAAAGTCTATTTGAGAGACAAAGTCGGAGATAGTTATACAAAAAACTATTTAACAGAATTAATACCACTATACAGAGTAAATGTAATACAACATAGAGACTATGATTGGACATTTTCATGGGAATGGACTTTTGATAACGAACAAGATGCCGTAGATAAGGTTCGTTTCATCCATGAAGAATGGAAAGAACCACCTTTGACTAAATACGATAGTGTTTGGTACAACCAAGTAGAAGTTCACAAGAGGGTTGTTAATGACTAAATATACAATCTTCTTATCAGAAGGAATTGGTCAACAAGTCAATATTTTAGATGAAGAAGGATTATTAACATATCCTTCCATTGACGAGATGATTGAATTAGATATTGTAGATGCCTATGAAATTGAAATTGATGATAAGGATAAAGATAAAATATTACCCCAAGTTGAATTCACGATACTAAGTGAGGGTTTTGATTACTTACCGATTTTCTTTGATGAACATAAAATTAAATATAAGAGGGATAAATGATACCGAGATGGTTTAACCCCTTACCACTAATAAGTATTGATAGAGATAATGTATCAGAGACGATTGGTAAAGAATTAACAGATAAAGAGTGGTGGTTGATTCGAGAGTGGACAGTACATATAACTTATTGTTTCTATCGAGTATCTGGAATGGCATTAGAAGATAATGAGTGGAGTGATTACATAATGGATTTAGAGTTAGATGTAGAAAAAGTCAATCCATCACCTCATAGTTCTAAGAACTAACAGACACATCTACTACTATAAAACAATTAAGATAGACGAACACATACAGAGTTATGTCTATTATAACAAACACACTAATTCAATAGTATATTCAAGGAAGTATATGAAGGCAAAAAGAAAACATAACCTTTGGAGTAAACACTTCACCGACAATGCTTGTATTCGATATCACAAGTGGGGTCATAAACCCATAATCCAACAAAGGATATTTAAAGACCATATAGAGAAACCATTACGGAACTTGACCTTTGGTATGATTTGGAAAGAACAATCAAAAGGGAATTGGGAACACCTCAAAACACATAGTAGAGGAATGGATTTTATCGTTGATGATGTTGTTGGTTTCTTTTTTGTAGATGTTTTACCTAAATGGGAAAATAAAGAGACTTATCCTGAGAAAGGGTTTAGTTATGTCTATCGTTCAGTTTTTCTCTACTTGATGAACCAACATATAGGACTAACTAAAAGAAAATCAGACTTAACCCTTGATGAAAATAATGAACATGATGATGATTTGACATTTTACAGGCAGACTCCCCAAAATGAACCAATAGAATTAACAAGAACTCCAAATTCAGATTTAAGTAATGATGAAGTAGAATACATGAACCTTGTAATCAATTATTGGGATACTAAAATTGAACATATGTGGAGAAGTGAGTTAAAAAAAGAAATAGCAGGGAATATCGTTAAAATATTTGAGAGAGCAGGAAGTATAAAACATCATAAACAAAAAAGTATTTATCGTTACTTAAGAGTAATGATGGGTTGGAATAAAGACCCTAAGTCATTAGAAGGAACAAAGGAAAAAAGAGCATTTAAACAAGTGATGAGTACTTTTAGGAAAAAACATAATCTATTTAGAACTCAATATCGTAGTTCTGGTCATATCGACCTTTTCAATTAAATAACCCCATATAATTAAACCTTAAACAACAAGGAGACATAATGTCTAAAGAAACAAGTACGCCCAAACAGAAGAAAATCAGTAGTCTTCTATTAGACCAACTAAGGCAAACTCTAAATCTTTCTGATGAAGATATTCAGAAATTAAGAGATGAAGAGATTGCCGTAGGTGGTACTCGTAGAAGTTCTGCAAGGTATTTTCCGATGGAAGATGGTTCTAAAGTAAATCCATCTTTCAGTTTCAAGGGAATTGGTGAAAACAAACCAACACCCGAGATGAAGAAACTTCGTACAGAAGTTGATGGGTTGATATCTAATTATACTATAACAGATTGACACTCATCGTATAGACGAACATCGTCTACTAATATAAAGGGGTGGTAACTCGACATTTATAATCAATAGGACTAACCTTCTTCCATTATAACTGAGTTCCACCCTTTTCTTTAGTCTGATTCTCAGACTAACAAACCCCAAATAATAATTAACAAATCCAAACAGAGGAATAAGTATGCCCAAAACTGTAGAACACCCAAAGGTTGTTCTTAATGACAAGATTCGAAGAAGAAAATTTATAGATATACAAAAACTCAAGAAAATAAATAAACTGAGCCCTATAGTATATAGAGACCTATCGTTCCAAAGAGTACCCGAAATATTAGTCAATGACATCGATGAGAAAGACAGAGTTGTACTAAAAGGTAAACTCAATCACCTAACAAACTTTATGAAAGGAAAAAACCCTAATGAGAAAAAACAAAGTCATATCTGAATTCTATTCCCAAAGTCAAAATAATATGAAAAGGATGGGTACTACTGAAAAATTTGATGTTTCAGGAATAACTGCAATAAGAGGTTTTAACCTTAGAATAAAAACCAAACTAACAGAAGATTTATTATACATTAGGATGGATGATAGAAAGTTGTGGAAATCGGAGATTAGAAATTTTAATAAGAATCATAAGAATTATAAGAAGATGATTAAAGAGTTTGATAGACTTAGTAAGTCTGTCAATGATTGGTGTGATAAACATGAGAAAATGTTTGATGATGGATATAAAGGTGATTATAAAACCACTATTGAAAGTGTAGATAAGGTAGTAGATGTAAGAAAAACTGAACCTCAAAAAGTCTTTAATGATGTAGTCTATTCACACATCAGATTTCTAAATGAATGGAAAGAAGATTTATTAGAAATAATTGGTGGTATAAAGTTAGGATGTACATTTACAGAACTATTCACATGGTTAGGATATGCCTTAAACGAATGGGAATCAAAAGAAAATAACATTTTAGACTTAATGAACTTCTGTATGAAACATACCGATACTAAAACAGGAGTTAATCTGTTTGAAAGACATTTAGTCGACCAGTGGGATATCGATTGGAAAAAATACGGATATAGAAGAGTTAATGGAAAACTATTCTCGTCGGTTACACGAATGGAACATGATGGAATGTATTGGAGAGAACAGATTAATACATTTAATGACGGTGATTCTTTCCCAATCTATCGTGCCGTATCAGATACAAAACACATGATAGGTTTTAGTTGGAGTCCAAGTCTTGATACTGTCTTTGATTGGGGAACACGAAACTCAGAGGACAATAGATTCTATATTGGTAAAACAATTATTCGGAAGAAGGACATACTGATTTGGAATATGTGGTCAAGAGAGTATGGTTCAGTACAATTCGACAACTTCTGTGAAGTGATATTACCACCCAATTCTATTAAGATGGAAAATTTTGAAATAACAGAATGGGATTTCAATAAGAAGGCAAGTGTAATAAAGAAACAGATGAAGTCTTATGACATATTAATCGACCATAGAAGAAGATTTACTAATTGGTATAATCGTATGTGTCATGCCTATCAGAAGTTATGTTTGGATAGAAGAAGGACTGACTCTTTAGTTTATGAAGATATGCCTAAAGAAATCCTAAATAAAATATGGACAGAAGTATCAAAACAATATGATACAGATGACCTATATGATTTTATTGGTAGAGAGAAAACATTTTCTATTGACCCTAAAACTCTAAAACTCACAGAAGATGAACTTGATTGGTATAGACAAAATATTTCTGAAGGTCATCCCAATGGGTCTCGTTCTATTGATGGGTCAGATGAACTGGGAATAAAGATGCCCTATACAGGATAGAAACAAACACGAATTAAACCTTATGTCTAAGTTCTCAGAAGTCGCCTCTTAAAAAACACAACTGAGAATTGATTCATGTGAAGTATGAGTTCTCCGCCCTTAGAGGGCTTTCATTGCCATTGAGTGGGAACTCATACTAATTTAGTATCATTGGGGTTGTTGGGACTCTTGTCAATAACTGACTTTCTCTCCCCTTCAATCCCTTTGGTACATATAATTATAAAGAATAAAACTCAAATACAGATTTATTTATATCCCATTAAATGGGCAAACTCTTGAGTCCTTTTAGATACACCTTTACCAATGAACCCACTTGGGTATCCTTTACTATAATCTATCTTATTATAATCTGAAAATTGTTCAGCAGTTAAATCAATAATTGTTCCATCAGTCCATTTTAGATAATGGTGTGGAACATCATCTCCATCAACTTTTAGTGATAAGTGTTTGACACCCTTAGGTGCAACATATTTATAAATGAACTCACTAACGACATAACAATAATTACGAGTGGGATTTTCTTCATTCCACTCTTCTTTCATCTTTTTAGTTTTTAATCCTTCCTTACCCATCACCTTTAGTGATTGATAAAATATATTCTTATCAATTCCTACCTTCCGAAACATCCTATCAACTACTATTGGGTTGACTTTATGATTACTATGAATCGACCCATTAACTCCCCTACTTCTTAACCAACTTTCTACCTTAGTTGAGTTAATACCTTCATACCATAATGATTCATCTTGAAGTCGTTCAGACTTCAGAAGTTTATTATATCTTTTTTCCGCCTTTGGAATCCACCAACTCAATATGTAGTCCAATCCCCTATCTACTCTTTCATCAATTATCAATTCAGATTCTTTAATCTTGCCTGTGAGATAATCTTTACCATTCTTGTATAACATACAGAAGTAAACACCTTTCTCATGTTCATTTTCATAATCCCTTGATTTGATGTTTAGTTTCCTAAAGATAAGATTAATGACATTTTGTTTTGGACCGGTTGAATGTGTTGCGTGATAGAATTCATCGGGGTAATTCTTTTTAACCCATTTATTCCAATAGAGATATTGTTCATCATCGGGTTTAAGAATAATCTTACCAGCAGAACTTCCCACCTTCTTCCATATTGGAATTGAGTTATACATACTAAATGAACCATAAAGAGAAGTTGTAGTGATACCAATTAGTTTATCCCCATATCGTTCTTCCCAATCATTTCTAATTTGAGGTAAGGAACAAAGACAGGCAATTAGTTTACCTAATAGAAAATTATATCCTATTGGTTGGACAGGAACAATCGTTGAAGCAATACAAGTATTATTCAATTTACCCATCTTGAACTTGTGTTCTTTATTCCACCCAATCCATGCATCTCTCGATTTAATTGTACTTACATCAGACCCAAGTGTGATTACACCTAAATACTTATTAGAAGTTTTATCTCTTACAATGTATTTCAAGTTCCGACCAGGGTTTGATACCCACTCCATCGAATGAATCAAAATCCTTAAGATGTTAAACTCATCCATATTGTCCTTTACTAACTCAATAGTAGGATTCAGATTATTTAATTCTTTGAGAGTTTGTTTCTTATTATGTGGGTTACTGAAATGGAAAATATTTCTACCGACTTTATCCAAATCTGATTTCTTAAAGTTAGATTTCTGTATCTCTTTTAATTTTTTATAAATCACAATTTCTCTTTCATCTAACTTCTTTAAGAACTTCATATTGTCAATTAATTCTTCTCGTTTCTCAAACAGTTCTTTAGATGAATCTTCTAACCCATTATAATCTAACATAGAGAATGGATAAACATCTTTTAGAGCAGATATCATGACATCAATACTTGGTTTCTCCTTCTTAAGAAATTTGACTAACCTACCCTTATCATCAGTATCACTTTTATCTTTAGATGTGTTCATATATTTCTTCTGAACAATCTGATATGCTTGGTTAACTGACATTTCACCTTTATCAATTTTGGGTAGTAGATCTGGTTGGTAATTATAGATGGATTTAATTTGTTTTAGTTTACTTGTTCCAACACCAATAGACTTGGAGATATCAACCATCGTATTAAACTTATTCTGACCTTCTTTCAAGTCAGTTCTTGTACCTATACCACCTAATCTCTTTTTGTATTCCTTCTCAAGTATTCTGTATTCATTATTGATGTCCATAACAGACTTAACTCTATGCCTGTTGTGTTCAATAAGACCTATAGTTTCATTATCATAATTAACAACTCTGACTTCACATTCTTTCCATCCTAATCTCATCATAGAATAATATCTTCTATGCCCACTTATTATATTATTGTCAGAATTGATTACAATAGGTTCTAATTGTCCATTATCCGTTAGTGATAGTTCTAAATCACTTAAATCTGATGGAGAATATATTTCTTCGTTGATAGTTGAGGGTTTGATATGTGAAAGGGATATATTCATCAGATGATTTTATTACCGCAGTAGAAAATACGCAACTACTAAATATCAATCAGCAACTTTATCAAGAATAGTACTGATATATTTTTCAAGATTCTTCCCATTTTGATATTCAGATTGAGATATATAATGTTGGATATTTCTCCTCATAGGTGTTACAAGTCTGAATTGTTCATTTATTAGTAATAGAGTTTTATTTACCAAACTCTTTAACCCATTTTTTCTTGAGAATGTTATATCAGACTTGTTAATTATCCTCAATGGTTTTTCCCTTAACCTTATTACTTTATAACCATTGTCTATCAAATCTTGAGTTTTTTCTTTATCCTTCTTTCTTCTCAATTTGTGATAGTAATGCCCATCGTACTCAATAAATAATTTTAATAACGGAATAAACATATCAACGGAATGTAATCCTTTAGATGTCCGAATCTTTTTACCTTTTGGTGATATATCATTAAATATACTTTTTAATTCAAATAAAACGATGAGTTCTTCTTTCGATTGGGGAGTTAAAAAACAAAACGGACACCCTCTATTTGTTGTTCTCTTACTGATTGGGGTTATCCAAACATGGTCAGAATTATGGATACACTTCCACCAAACCCTTTTATGACTGAATCTGCCCAACTTAGATGGATTTATGTTGTCGTTCTTTTCCCAATACCATTCTTTCATTATTTCGGGGTAGTTATACTCGAAACAATTGGACTTTACGATTTTATTACCACTACATATAGGGCATCCACGATTAAGTAATATTCTATTAGGTATATTAGATTTCCATTCGTGGTCATCACCCTTATCACATTTCCACCAGTATTTAGTTTTACCACCACCATATACATTTGACGGAGATTTATTTCCATTTTTAGTTGGATGCCATTCTTTCGACAAAGATGATGAAATGTTTTTTAAAGTATCTTCATCCTTTAGGGTATAACTTTTTCTTCCCTTTGTATATTTCGAACAATGTGGACATCCTTGTCTTTTATACTTACTTGTTCTATTGTTTACACTCGTAATCCACTCATGTGTATTATCAGTAGAACATAACCACCAAACTTTCTTTTCACTACCACGACCAACCTGAAGAGGAGTTAAATCACCATTTTTAGTTGGGTGCCATTCTTTACTTATTTCGGGATGTAAAGTAAATAGTGAATTTGATTTTACTATTTTTTGTCCGACACAAATTGGACAACCTGTACCAATGTTAACGAGATGAATAATTGATTTCCATTCGTGGTCATTACCTTTAGGACATTTCCACCAGTATTTTGTATAACCTCCACCATAAATTTCATCGGGAGTACATCCATTTTTTTTAGAATCAAAAAGTTTTACTAATTGAGGATATTTACTTTTTAATGAGTTACTCTTTGTTACTTTTATTACACCCAATATATTTCTTCGTTGATATGTGAAAGGGATATATTCATTTAATTCAGATTCAGCATATTTTAACCTAAGGTTGATTCAACCTAAGGTTCATATATCAAATCCTTACTATATCAAGTTATTACCCCTTTATAGTATATGGACATACCCATATGTTAGAAATCACTGCCTGTGGTGTATTTTGAGAGAAATAGGGGTATTTAAGGTAGTTAATAGACACTCTATAGGGTGAAAACTTATCTCGATATGTAAGTCAATAAGGGTGATGAAAAGAAAATAAATAACTTCTCGATTAACGACTTAATGCCCCCACCCCCCTTTCCATAAGGAATCTTAAGGGTTATTTATTGAGAGTGTATTTCTTGAAGTTGGATAGTTTAGGTAGAACTATTGGTCTTGGTTTCTTCTTTGGAAGTATCCTCTTTTGAGATTCTCTTCTTCTATTAAAGAACCTTGATAATTTATCTAATGAAACAACATCTGATTCAGTTATAGATTTATAATTAAATAAGGCAGAATGAATAATTTTATTTCTTCTATCATTGATACGATAAACTGAATCTCGTGCACCTTCACCAATCTTTAATCCCATATCATTTATTTCATCACATTTACCCACTAAGGTTAATACTCCCATCATTCTATCATTAGGATTGACCTTATGTTTATGTAGGTATTGTTCTTTATATATTCTATTTATTCTATCTTCTAAAAAGGAAAATAATAAAACATAAGTACCAAGATAATCTTTGTCCTTCTTCCACCTTTGATTTACTTCCTCAAAGAACTCTTTATAATCTTTATATGTCTTCTTAGTAGACAAAGTTAGAATTCAATATTCTGTAGAGTTTTATCCTTTACCCAATCTTGTGCCTCTTTTTCAGTATTGAATGTTTCAGTACCTATATCTCTCCATTCATTACCTTTATAACCATCTTCATCATCCCAAGTTCTGTGAACTTGAACTACCCATTGATTGGTTGGAATCTCTTTGAATATGAACTTCTCTACTCTGAATTCAGTATCTTGTATTTTCATAGTACCCCGAGTAGGACTCGAACCTACAACCCTCGCCTTAGAAGGGCGATGCTCTATCCAGTTGAGCTATCGGGGCATCTATTCTGAATAAGAAATTAAAGATATTATTTCCCTCTTTTTAATAATTTAAACAATCCTAATCCCACACCCAATATAAGGAGTAAGGCTAATCCTTGAATTTCTGAGTGGATTATTTCCATTCAGATTCTGGGACTGTGTTTCCTTCAGAGTCAGTTTTGATTAACCATATGTCAGAACCACCACTTCCAAAAGATTCTGATTCTGTTCGACCAGTAATAATATATCCTCCATCTGTCGTTTGTTGAACTGATTCACCATAATCATTTTCACTTCCACCGAAGGGTTTAGTCCATTCTTCTTCTCCATTAGAATTAGTCTTGACTAAATAGACATCGTGATTACCATTCCCGAAAGAAGATGTCGAACCAGTAATAATATATCCACCATCTGTGGTCTGTTGAACAGAAGAACCCACATCCCATTCACTCCCTCCAAAAGTTTTATTCCATTCTTCATTCCCTTGAGAATTAGTTTTGATTAAGTAGACATCGTAACGACCATTTCCGAAAGATTCTGTCACTCCAGTAATAATATATCCACCATCTGTGGTTTGTTGAACTGAATTACCTCTCTCACTACCACTCCCACCAAATGTCTTATTCCATTCTTCATTTCCTTGTGAATCAGTCTTAATTAACCAGACAGCATCATAACCATTTCCGAAAGATTCTGTTTTACCTGTAATGATATATCCACCATCAGTAGTTTGTTGAACTGAATGACCTATATCATCTTCAGTTCCACCAAAGGTTTTGTTCCATTCTTCATTTCCATCGGAATTAGTCTTGATTAAATAGACATCCCAATTACCATTTCCAAAAGAGTTCGTATACCCTGTAATAATAAACCCACCATCAGTTGTTTGTTGGACTGAATGTCCATAGTCCTGTAAACTTCCACCAAATGTTTTACTCCATTCTGTAATCCCCTGAGAATCAGTTTTGATTAACCAGACAGCACCATTACCATTTCCGAAAGAAGATGTAGAACCTGTAATTATATAACCACCGTCACTTGTTTGTTGAACTGAATGACCATATTCTGAAAGCCATCCACCAAAAGTTTTTACAAACAAAATTCTTGAGTCACCAGTTTGAATATCACTTTCATTGGTTAAACCCCAATCATCTTCAATGACTAATTGATAATATCTTATTAAACTTATATCGTTACTTATATCAATATTAATTATTGAATTATCCGTGGTACTAAACTTCTGAGATTTACCACTCATATCCTCTGATTCAGATTCATAAAGTGTATAAGACTTAAAATCATCGTCTGTATTTTGCTCCCAAGTGATATTGAATACGTTATTCTCAAAATCATAACTAATATCATTTAAAACAGGTAGGGTTGGTTTTATTTCAATCTCATTTGATTTCCCATTACCAATCTTACTCTGACCAAGTGTATCCGACACTATCACCCAATACCAATTCTCTATTGTTGGGTCATAGGTAGATGTTGAATAAGAAATGGTATTCTTATCAGTATAAGTCTTTAAAGTATCTCTATCACCACTCTCCGTTTCAGAATAAAGAAGTTTGTAATGACCAAAATCACCCACATTTGATTTATCCCATTCAACTGTCATTTTCTCAAAATCATAAATTACTGATTTAACATCAACAGAATCGGGAATTGGGTCAAGTGATGAAGAATAAATTGAACCTTTTGTCTGATATAAAAATGTATCGGTTACGGTAACTCTGAAATAATGAAATGTGAGAGGACTCGTATTTTCCATTCTTGTATTGGTTACATTGACATCCTCAGTTATGAAAAAATTCCCATAATCCTCCATCCCTGGTTCAACAGAATGTTCAAGTGTATATGATTTAAAATCACCATCAGATGACTTAGACCAATCAATACTGAATCCACCATTTAAAAAATTCACACTCTTTACTGATATACTTTTAGGAACAGAAATAGTATTATCTACTTTCACAGTTATCGGTGGACTATCTCCTTCATTATCACTGGTATCATAAGAACGAATAATTAAAGTATGATTTCCATCTGTGTAGGTGGTGGTATTCCATTCTATTGAATATGGTTCAGAATCATCTGTAAGTCCTGTATTAACAGCATCTATCCACAACTCCACTTTTTCAACGCCCTTGTTGTCCGTAGACATACAGGTGACTGTAATAGCTTCATTTACAGTTGAACCACTGATAGGAGAGACTATATTGACTTCAGGAGGAGTAGTATCTTTCTTATCCTCACAGGAAAGAATAAATAAAAAACTAAAGATTAAACTGAATACTGATAATTTTTTCATATTAGAACTTAACCCGAATTACTCTATAAAACTAAAAACCCCATTTAACTATATCGGAACAAGACATCAACAAGACGAGAAAGACTAAACTCTTTTTACCCAAATCTTTTTCTCTATATCATATATTTCAACATCAACATTCTTTGGATGTTTTTCTAAGTACTCACCATAACATACAAACTCATCTTTATCATCAGTATGATACTTTAGACACAGAGAACACTTTTCTGGTATTCTGTTTTTCAATGTGTGATATTTTAAAGTAATAAACCATTTAATATTCTGATAAACTGAGTTCGTATTCATATCCATAGTCTTTATGAGATTTTAGATTTTTGATTCTGTCTCTTCTGATATTACCCTTTTTTATAATCGAGTGAACTGAACTGTTAATAAATGATTTACCACGAACTGTTTTATATCCGTTGTTATTTAAGTAATATGAGATTTTTCTATAACCTAAACCTCTATCTTTAAGAGTATTGACTAAGTTATAGAGTAACTCTTGATAAGAGTTATAGTGTGAGTAAGATGATTGAAGTAACTGAGACTTCGTAGTGATTTTTATATTTAAATACTGATTTCCATTTATACGAACGACACTATTCGACAGTGACGCTTTTGGCAAGGTTACGAGGTCTATCCACATCGCATCCTCGAAGTACGGCTAAATGATAAGCCAACAGTTG
>ENA-OREN01002113-OREN01002113.1-marine-metagenome-genome-assembly--contig:-NODE-2113-length-21136-cov-8.744860_pt1 | contig 21136 bp, 24 predicted proteins | sample MGYA00248624_ERZ508555 | MGnify/ENA primary metagenome ERZ508555 (study PRJEB26222, sample SAMN06267773) | marine metagenome | isolation source: Saanich Inlet, British Columbia, Canada | place...
AATTTCAATTGCCGTGTTTATGCTGGCTTCAGTACTGCTATTAAAATTACTCAAAATGTTGCCACAGTCAGGGTCCCTTGCAAGGAAATATGGGATATCCAATCTCAAACGTCCGAACAACCAGGCGGTATCAATCATCACCTGTCTGGGAATGGGCATCATGCTGATCCTCACCGTGAGATTGGTGCAAATGGATACGCTGGCCATGTTGAATAAAAATACGGAAATGAAACCTCCTAATTATTTTTTCATCGACATCCAGAAAGACCAAAAAGAAACGTTCAGCAAGGTACTCGATCAAATTGCGCCAGAAGCTGAGCGCAGTTTGACTCCGCTGGTGCGGTCGCGGCTACACAGCATAGACGATCAACTCATTGCTAACTGGAAATACAAAGATAAACAGCGGGAAGAATGGTTCATCAATCGGGAATTCGCTTTGACCTATATGGCAGGCCCACCTCCTAAAGATAATAAAATTATCGAAGGTCAGTGGTGGGATGAAAAACGAGCGGAAAATGCAGAAGTCTCCCTCGAACAAGATGCCGCAAAAAGATTAAATGCAAAAATTGGATCGCAGTTAACTATAGAAATTCAAGGCATCCCTGTTTCCGCAAAAGTCACGAGCATCCGCACCGTAAACTGGCGAAATATGCGAACCAATTTTTATATGATTTTTTCACCCGGCGCACTCGCTGAAGCACCCCTCACCTATGTCGCCACTGTTCACGTTCCCGATGAAAAAGAATTACAACTTCAACACGCCGTTGTTAAAGCATTACCAAATATCACAGCGGTCAGCACGCGCGACATCGTCAATACCATTGAATCAACCGTATCCAAACTGACAACCTTGGTCGACTTTATGTCCGGGTTTGCAATAGCGGCAGGACTGTTCATCCTATCCGGATCAATCGCTTCGACCAAGTATCGACGCTTGCGTGAATCCGCAGTATTAAAAATACTCGGCGCAAAAAGAAAGATGGTGGCTTCTATTCTCGGGTTCGAATACGCAACCTTGGGAATCATTGCGGCGTTGGTGGGAATTATACTAGCGCAGGGGTTCTCCTGGGCCATCATGAAATACATGATTAAATCTGCCTGGCATTGGCAACCTGAAATTCTTGCTTGGGCATTTTGTTTTGGTGTATTGCTCACCGTTACCACGGGAATTTTGAGCAGTCTCGATGTTATAAATGATAAACCGCTTAAAACCATTCGGGAAACTGCTTCATGAACCAATCGATATTTTTTTCGGGAGAGGTTTAAATTCCCACTGGAAAACTATGATAAAAAAAACGAACACACGTTGGTTCTTTATTCTTTTCATACCCCTACTCGTAATTTTCCTGTCACCCAAGACAACTTGGGCAGAACGGGAAGCTTATATAGCACCCCCCTATGTAACTCCACCGCCAATTCCTTCCCGACTTAATCTAGTCGATAACGGTGACGGAACTATTACCGAAACTATGTCGAAACTCATGTGGACAAAAAAGGACAGCTTCGCCGATCTGGGAAAATGTTTGAACTGGCAAGAATCAAAGGACTATGTGGAAAACCTGACAACAGGCGGGCATAGCGATTGGCGAATGCCGCTGGTTCGCGAGTATGGAGAAATTTACGACAACACCGAGTCCAACGTCATGGCTATGGACCATGACTCGGAAAATCCCTTGGCTTTATCAGGTTTATTTGCAGACGGATCGGCCTATTGGTATTGGTCGTCAGAACATGGAGTGTGTTGCGCCCGGACAGCTTACTTTGTCACCGGTATGGCCTTTGTTCGTACCTTAGACAAATGCACGAATGGTGGCGTGCGTGCAGTTAGAAATTTGCAATAAACTTGAAGCATCAACACAAGCCATCCATTTTAATTCTTTTTTCGGCCGTTTCAGATAAGGTTTTTCGAAATTCCGGGTTATTGTCTAAAAACAATTTAAAATCAGCAGAACTCAAAACAAGTAGGTCGCAGAAGGCCTAAGCTTTTACCGAAAAAGTTCTAGGATATTTCTTTATCAATACAATTTCACCAAAAAATTTCTACTCCCTAAACGAACGAGTGTGGGTAGCACCTCCACGCATCCGGATGAAATAAAATACATTGCATGACCAATCGCCCCTTTTTCACAATTGTTTTTCCAGGAAAATCCAGCATGGGTTTCAGAAGCCGGGGTATATGATTTAATCGATCAGTATGTTTTCGTTTTCATGAACCATTCTTATGGCTTTTATAAAAGCATAAATCGGCTGGCCGGGTTGCAGACTCAGATTAGATAAAGACTTTCGAGTTATCGTGGCAAGCAATGGCCGACCTGCATCCAGTTCTATATCTACCGAATACCCTGCATTCTCACCAATTGCTTTAACTTTGGTTTTTAAGATATTGAGTACACTGGTCAATCCATCAGGCGGTTGTGTAGCAAGACTTACGTCTTTCGAATGGATGTGCACTCGAAGTCCTTGTCCTACAGGGATTTTCTGAAGAGGCACGCTCAACTCCTGCCCCATAAAGTCGAGGCGAGTGATTCCAAATTCGGTATCGTGCTCCAAAACAGTGGTGTCAAGAACCGCACCCGAATGCTGATCGCCAATAGCATCGCGCAATTGAATATCGGCAAAAACTTTTCCCACCGGCCCCCATTTCACCACCTTCCCTTCTTTCAAAATCACCATGGTATCGACAAGTTGCAAAACCTCACTCATTGAATGAGTGACATAAATAATGGGAATAGAAAGTTCTTTTTCTATTTTTCGAATAAATGGAATGATCTCGGTTTTTCTCTGAGCATCTAACGCGGCTAGAGGTTCATCCATTAGAAGAAGTTTTGGACTGGTGAGCAGAGCTCGGCCCAATGCAACTCGTTGTTTTTCTCCGCCGGATAAATTTTCGATTCCGCGTTCCATTAAATTTTCCAACGCCAGAACATGCATCACTGCTTCCAGATGCAGTCTACGAGAATCAACAGGTGTACGTTTATAGCCATACAACAGATTGTTACGAACATTTAAATGTGGGAAAAGGCGGGATTCTTGAAAAACCATACCGATCGCCCGTTGATTTACGGGGATGAAAGTATTCTCGTTTTGCCAAACCTCTCCTGCAATTTCCATTGTTCCAGATTTTTCTAAACCTGCTAGGCAACGAAGCAAAGTGGTTTTTCCCGAGCCAGACGGACCGAAGACAACCGTTATCCCCGATGCGGGCAGCTTCAGGTCTACATCTAAAGCAAATCCTGGATAATCGACTTTAAAAGTGGCATTCAAAAATTCCGTCATGAAACGTGTACCGGTAATTTTTTGTTAATGGAATAAACCGTGAGCAGAATGATAAAGGAAAACAATAGAAGCCCTGCTGAAAGAATATGCGCCTGTGTGTATTCTAAAACCTCAACGCGATCATAAATTTCAATGGATATGACTTTTGTTTTTTCTGGAATATTCCCCCCGACCATCAGTACCACCCCAAACTCCCCCAGAGTGTGGGCGAATCCTAAAACCGTTGCGGTGAGGTAACCGCGTCGGGACAGGGGAAGTATTACTGAAAAAAAAGCATCCCATCTAGATGCTCCTAATGACTCGGCGGTTTCCATGGGAGTACTGCCAATCGATTCAAAATTGCTTTGCAAAGGCTGCACAACAAATGGCAGTGAGTAAAGAGTTGAGGCAAAAACCAATCCTGTAAAGGTGAAAGAAAGTGGAGCACCTGTTAAAGCTTTTACAGGACCGCCAATCCAACCATTAGGACCCAGTAGGATCAGTAAGTAAAATCCCAGCACGGTAGGTGGCAGCACCAAAGGCAATGCCACAACGGCTTCCATTCCAACTCGCATTTTGGAACGGGTATGTGCCAACCACCAAGCCATAGGAGTCCCAATAGCCAATAAAATCATCACCGTTACACTTGCAAGCTGTAAGGTAAGCCAGATTGGACCTGAATCGAGAGAGCTTATATCCATTATTTTTCTTTATAAAGGTGAGTAACCATAGCTTTCTATTATCTTTTGCACTCGGTCACTTTTTAAAAAATTTAAAAATTCCTGTGCGGCTTTATTTGTCTTTGCCCGTTTTAACAATATGGCCTGTTGCCGAATTGGGTCATGCCATTCAGAAGGAACTGCCCAGGAGTAACCCTTAAGTTGTTTTTGATTTCTTTTTAGCTGAGAAAGAGCAATGAAACCTATATCTGCATTTCCAGTCACCAGAAACTGAAAGGTTTGAGAGATATTTTCTCCTCGAACCATTCGTGTTTGAAGCTGATCCCAAAAACCCTTTTTTCTTAGAACCTGCTCGGCGGCTTTTCCATAAGGAGCTGTTTTGGGATTAGCGATTGCCAAATACCGGAAATTTTTTTGATTTAAAACCTGCAAATCGTTTTTCAAAAAAAGAGTGGTGTCAGCACTCCATAGGGCCAACCTTCCTACCGCATAAGTGAAACGAGACCCCGGAACACCTATCCCTTCTTTTTCTAGAAGTTCAGGTCGCAGAGAATCTGCTGCAAGCAAAACATCGAAAGGAGCTCCTTGCTTGATCTGAGCAAAGAGCTTGCCCGTCGAAGCCGAAATCACGACGACTTTATGTGCGGTGGTTTTTTCGAATTCCCTGGATAACTCTTTTACAGACAATAAAAAATTGGAAGCCACAGCAACCCGCAACTCATCAGCCAATGCACCGGGAGCCTGAAGAAGAAGAAAGGTCAACAACAGACTTGCAGTTATCCTAGGATTTTTTTTAAATGCGTTCATACTTGCAATCGTTATGCTTATATTTATATAGCGATATATCTTTATATATCAAGATGCACATCCATGTCAACAAAACCGGTTGTTATTTTTACTTTGGGTTGACCACGCCACATAAACACTAAAATTTACAGAGCTATAGGGATGCAATTACTTAAAATAAATGAAATCAATTCATTAAATATATTCCCCCTCAATAACCTGACAAAATCACAAAAATTTTATTTTTTTGATTCGACAGCTCAATCTTTAAAGTTTTATGCCGAAGAGACCACCACGTCAAGGTATGTCAAAAATTTAAGATTTGACATGGAAGTCAATTAATTCAAGCATATCCTCAAATCACATTCGTCAGAAACCCGGGACGTTGCGAGGATTGCGAAGAAGAAGAAAGGCAAGAAGCTCTTCAGGAAGACATCACTCAAGACAGAGTCGACCTTTCTCAGGCATCTTTAAAAATTGCCGAAAGTTCTAGCTCTGGAAACTCCAGCACAGAAAATGATTTAGCAACGGAAAGCGAGGGTGGGGAAGGTTCAGACTCTCAAAGCACCGGGCCTAAAACCGAACTCAACTCACTGAAGACGAACGCCGCATTTTAAATCAATTGAAGGTTAGAGACGCAGAAGTCCGCGCACATGAGGCGGCTCATCTCGCCGCAGCAGGACCGCATGCAAACGGCGCCCCCACCTTTGAATTTGAAACCGGACCGGATGCTCGTCAATATGCAACAGGGAATGAAGTTTCGATAGATAGCTCTCCCGTTCCAGAAGATCCCGAAGCAACCGTTCGCAAGGCACAGGCAATCAAAATAGTAGCTCTGGCCCCGAGAGAGCCTTCTGGGCAAGACAGGCAAGTGGCGGCCCAAGCAGCAAAACTTGAAGCCCAACCCAGACAGCAAATTCAAGCCGAGAAAACGGAAGAAAGAAAAGAAACCCGTGAAGAAAATATTGAAGAAAGCTCCACTACAGAAACAAACACACAAGAAATCAATACAGGTAACGAAAAGCAGGAATCAAAGAATGACACTTCTCCTGAAGAGTCTCCTTTTTCAAGGCACATAAAAAACCAGTTCTCAGCCTCAAGCAATCCCTCTTCCGGCAATCTGCTTAACATCGTTTCATGACCAAATACCTATTACTGAAGGAATTGAAGTGTGTGCTGACGCTTATATAATCAAGAGGAGCTTCGATCAATCTAACCTCATAGCAACCCTCCAAAACCTGATCTAGCCCACTAGCGTGGGGAGCAATAGGTCCACACTTGAAAATCTAAAAGGGATCATCAAGCCCTTTACTATAGGCTCGCTAATATTTCCCCCCACCCTAGCTGAAACTAAAAACAGCCTACCGTCTTAAGACGATAGGCTGTTAATAAAGTGGCGGGGCTGACGAGACTCGAACTCGCGACCTCCGGCGTGACAGGCCGGCGTTCTAACCAACTGAACTACAACCCCGCAATCTTTATATGTGGTAGGCGGAACAGGGCTCGAACCTGTGACCCCCGGCTTGTAAGGCCGGTGCTCTCCCAACTGAGCTACCCGCCCAAGCGATTATGGACATCTGCAGAAGCAATGTGGGAGTATATAAATGCCGACCGCATTCTGTCAAGCGATTTCCCCACAATGACAAATCTGTTTTTTATTACACGGTCAAATCATAAAAAGTCTTTTCAAGACTATCCTCAACCACACGGCAAACAATTGACAGTTGGGGACTTACACTATAAGATACTTTTCTAAGATCGGGAAAAGGTATTCCCGCTTTTCTGCAATTTTTTTGTTTTCCTATTTTGTTTCTGAACGATCCCAGTTTTTCCTACGATGACAGAAAAAATCATGGCCTCTCTGGAGAGCCTGCCTACTGATGAACTAATTAAGATTCGAAAAGATCTGGATCAATTGATCAAAGAGAAATTCGATAAAGATCTAGGCAAGCGCCAAGGCCATAGAGCAAAAGTTAAAATTGTCGGCCAAGCAGAAATAGAAAGAGAAAAGGAGTTTTTTTACAAACTACATAAAATTCTTATTCAGGAAATGTCCGTCAATGGCCTCGTATTTTCTATAAAAGGAACAGTTATAGACGGCGACCTCTTGAAAGTCTCTTTTCGGATTCCCTCTACCGGAGAGAAAAAAATCATTGATTGTCAGGCGGTGAGAGTCACGGAAACTAAACCGGGGACTATCCCTGAATTTGAGGTCGCTGCTATGGCGGTCACTCAAGACACAGTAAAAAGCTATAAAGACATGCTAAGAAAAAGAGGAAAGTAAAACCTCAATATGATTCCATCAAATCTTCTTTCACATCTCATTGACTTAATAGGAAACGTGGCAGACGCCCACACCACAGCCCTGTTTGGATTGACAAAAGACAAGCTGGTGATGCGAGAGCATTTCACCCTTAGTCGTCATCTGAATCGGAACATTGTTATAAAAATTGGCGAAGGCCCGATAGGCCTTGCCGCACAAACCTTAAAACCGCAATTGATAGAGCATATAGATTCCGACATCGGTGGAATCTATAAAAAACCAGAGAATCTAAAAGGGTTTCTGGCTGTCCCGGTTGTCGCTGAAGATTTACTCGGTGTGCTCATAATTGACACTAAGGAAAGCTATCAAATATCCATTAAGTTACAGAAAACTCTGTTAAACTTCGCGGAACAAATTGCATGGCATTTACATCAGGAAAAACACAGAACAATAACAAATGATATGCCCAGCTTGCAGGAACTGAATTCCTATTGCAAGTTTCTAGCAGAATCTCCAAACCGTTCTTCCGTGGCAGATCGATTGACACAAATACCCGCTGCCATTATTTCCTTTAAATCTATTGCTGTAATCTGGTTTGAAGAGAACCAAAAGGAAGGCCGCATCATCGGTCATAGAGGATTCACCCATGACCTGTCTGAAACCGTTGTGCATTTTGGAAAGGGCCTGGTAGGTTCCTGCGCAAAAAATCGATCTCCCTTATTGTTACGTTTTAACTCAGAACGAAAAACCATCCTGTTTTCTGAAGATGAAAAAACCGAAGACCTGTCATCCGCTGTCGCTCTACCTATACAACTCAACGAAACATTATATGGAGTTTTACTGGTTGGGTCTGCATCGCCAGAAGGGTTGAGCCATGCTGATCTGGACAAACTTTCTCTTATCGTTTCTGCAGCCGCTTCAGCATTATTTTGCTCAGACACCAAAGATCGCTGGGTCTACGATAAAAATCTTGATCCCGTCACTGGTGTCCCTAACCATAGGTTTTTGACAGAATATAAACTTGCAGTGTCAGAGGAGCTTTTCAAATCTAACCAACCGGTTTATTTTTTATCGGTGCAACTCACCAATCTTGCCGACCTTTACCAAACTTACGGCGTTGATCAAGGCGATGCCTTTTTGAAACAAATGATAGCCTTGTTCGCAAAAATGATACCTTCGCCTAAATTTGTTTTTCGGTTTTCAGAAAATACGTTCGCACTCATGTTAATGAATCGCAAACAAAAGGAAGTAGATCAACTGCAAACCAAGCTGAAACAATTATTCGAATACAACCCTCTACATGTCAATGGGGTCGCTATGCAGGCAAGTATACAATGGGGTCTATCGGTTTATCCTGATGACGCCAAAGAGCTTTTTAAATTGATAAGCCTTTCACGAAACAGATTATCCCAAAAAATTAAAGAGATGGCATGATAAAGCAATTTTTCAATAAGATATTTGGTTTTTTTTCCACCGACCTAGCGATGGATCTTGGAACAGCCAACACCTTGGTATACATAACTGAGAAAGGCATCGTGCTCAACGAACCGTCTGTTGTGGCAGTAAATGTCACCGACCACACTGTTGAAGCGGTGGGATTGGAAGCGAAGAAAATGTTTGGCCGAACGCATGCGAAAGTCAGCACAATACGCCCGATGAAAGATGGGGTGATCGCCGACTTCGTTGTGACCAATAAGATGATCCAATATTTTATAAAAAAAATATTGCACAAATACCGTTTTTTCAAACCCAGAATGGTCGTGGGAGTCCCCACTTGCATTACCCAGGTAGAAAAAAAGGCCGTCATCGATGCCTCCCTCATGGCTGGAATCAGAGAGGTTCATCTTATAGAAGAGCCCATGGCAGCAGCTATTGGCGTGGGCATTCCTGTGCATCGCCCTGAAGGTAATATGGTGATCGATATAGGCGGCGGCACCACCGATGTAGCAGTCATATCTCTATCCGCTATTGCTTATGGGGAGTCCGTTCGTGTTGCTGGAGATGAAATCGATGAATCAATCGTCCGCTATATGCGCCTCCAACATCATCTCAATATTGGTGTGTTTGAAGGCGAACGCGTTAAAGTGGCTGTCGGCAGTGCGTTTCCACAACCGAGCAACCTCACCGTCGAAGTAAAAGGACTCAATTTAAAAACCGGAGTCCCAATGTCCATCACCGTTGGTGATGATGAGATACGCGAAGCTTTAAAAGAACCTCTGACTACAATCGTAACCTCCATCATGCGTGCTTTAGAAAAAATACCGCCTGAGCTTTCTGCAGATATTCATTCCAATGGTATCTATCTGACTGGAGGAGGCGCGCTTATCCGCGGACTCGATAAAATGATTGAAGAAAGAACCACCCTCAAGGTTTTTATTCCTGAAGATCCTTTGCTTAGCATTGTTAAAGGTGCGGGAGCTGTTTTAGACGACTTTGAAAATATGAAAAAAGTCTGTATCAATTAAAACGGTTGAGCTACAATTCCCCCCATCAATACCAAATTCGTTGCGGCAACTATGAGCCCATCAAAGAATCCGCCTTGTCAGGAGTGCGGGGAAAAAGTGGCATCCATTCCCACATGTTTAGAATACAAAGGTGAAGAAATTTTTCTTTTTGATCCGGCGGTCTGCCAATCTTGCCTGGAAAAGTTGTGTGAAATTTATTCTACGGAATGCGCAAACTGCGGTGGAGCCATACCTCCTTATTCGAATGTGGGCATTTTAAAAGCAGGGGGCGGACAAAACCAATATATCCACATGACCACCCAGTGCAACACGCCGGGAAATGCTTTTTATGGTTATTGGGGGAAAGGCACTGCCCGAGAGTATGTGCAAATTGAAGCCTGTTCGTAAAAATACAGGCTTTGCACACCCCCGAGAACCTTCGATAAACTGCAATAGCAAACATTTGCTTATCCAGAGCTTGTAAAAAGCATCCCTTTTCCAGTTGAAATTGAATTCACGATCATCGACGGCGTTCTCAAACGGTCCTCGAAGGCGAATGAATTATGAACGTTCAAATCGTCATAATTTGTTGTGGCGGCAACACCTAAATTTATATTTGAGAAGTCATTCGGGATGGTTGTCCCAATTCCAAAACCAATGTATGTTTCTGAATAAGCAGGGGACAATAAGCCAAATACCCCGACTAGGAATAAAATTATAAATGTTGATTTTATATTGCGGGAGGTTTCCAATATTTTCCTTTTCAGCTGAAAATCAGAATTTTCAATTTTTCTGAGGGATAATATCAGAGGTCTCCCATATCTTTAATTATGGAGTGGGAAGTAAAAACAATTGCGTTGATGTGGGCGAATTAGATATGATCCCTAAGTCACTAAACCTACAGAAAAGTCGACCATGCTAAAAGTTCGTTTTGAAAAAGAAAACCGTACCATTGAGGTGGAAACTGGGGAAAACCTGCGGGAAGCCGCGATTCGAAACAAATTCAGTATCTACCCTCACATCACTAAAATTCTCAACTGTCGGGGGCGGGGTTTATGCACTGCCTGCACAGTACAGGTTTTATCCGGTAATCTCGATGCAAGAAATGAGACCGAAACCGATAAACTGGGTAAGAAACCCGATGATTTTCGCATGGCCTGTCAGGTGACGGTCACGGATGATCTCGTTGTCCGCACCAACCCCTGATTCTCACCCCTGTTTTTTCCGAATGTATTTGACAACCCATCCCGAACACCCCAGAATACTATATGCCTCCACTTGAGAAAGAACAGTTGGATGAGATCCACCGTCACGCTGTGGAGGAATATCCGTACGAATGTTGCGGAATCGTTGTAGGGGACCCGGATCATAATAATGATAACGTTGTCCACCGCTGCGAAAACATTCAAAACAAGCTGCATGAAAAAGATCCCGAAAACTTTACTCGGGATGCACGCACAGCGTATAATATTAGTGCGTTAGAGTTACAAAAGCTTTTGAGCGCGGCAAGTTCTAAGGGTTGGGTATTTAAGGTGTTATACCACTCCCACCCCGAACACGATGCCTATTTTTCGGAAGAAGATACTAGAATGGCCCTGTTCGATGGCGAATCGCCCATTTACCCAGGAACCCAATATCTAGTCGTTTCCGTTTATGATGAAAAAGTTCGGGACCAGGCACTATTTGGCTGGGACTCGGAAATAAAAACTTTCGAACGAAACCCTATATAATCGGGAATTCGTTATATCTGGAGATATTCTTATGTCACTGTTAATCACAGAAGATTGTGTTAACTGCGGAGTTTGTGAACCCGAATGCCCTAACGAGGCAATTTCAGAAGGCGATGATATTTTTGTTATCGATTGGGAACACTGCACCGAGTGTGTGGGTTGGTATGAAGAAGCTCAATGTGTAGAAGTTTGCCCGGTAGACTGTATTCCAAAAGATCCAGAGCATGAAGAAACTAAGGAACAGCTTTTAGAGAAAAAAGAAAACATCGTCAACGGAGGCTAACTCCAAAAATAAGGACGGGTTCGACCCATCCTTTCAGAGGTTCGCCTCTGGCCTTAAAACCTGTTTGATTGAATGGTAGAATCCATGAAAGAAGAAGTCGAAGAAGTCCTGGAAACACTGCGTCCCATGCTCATGGCGGACGGAGGTAATGTAGAACTGGTGGACATAGACGATGGCGTCGTTAAATTACGCCTGGTAGGTTCCTGCGCCTCCTGCTCCAGTTCCACTATGACTCTAAAAATGGGAATCGAAAAAGCACTTAAAAAAGCCGTTCCCATGGTACGCTGTATAGAAGCTGTCGAGTAGTTCCACTTACAATTTAAACACCGTTTTCCAATTACCTCGCTTTTTTTCATCAAAAATAAACCATCCGTGAAAAGTTCGGTCCATAAAAAAAATTTCCTAGCCATTTCGTGTCTGGCCTTGATTTTTGTTTTGCTTGCCTCTGCTCAAGCAGCAGAGGAAGAAGGAATGGTAGCCCCCAACTTCACATTAAAAAATCTGAATGGAGAAGAAGTCAGCCTCAGCCAGTTTCGTGGCAAATATGTTCTGGTAAACTTCTGGGCTACATGGTGCGGACCCTGCAAAGTCGAAATGCCTTCTTTAGAAGCCCTTTACCAACGATTCAAAAATAAAAATTTTGCACTGCTCGCCATTTCAAATGATATGTTTGGCGCAACGATTGTTAAGCCTTTTGTCAAAGCAAATAATCTCAACTTCACTATCCTTCTCGACCAGCGACTAAAAGCCAGCAACGCATTTGGTGTGACCAGCCTTCCCTCCACTTTTATGATTAACCCTGAAGGTGAAATTATCGGCGCCCTGTTTGGCGCAGAAGACTGGGCCACGCCCAGCAATATCCTTTATTTTGAAAACCTTCTCAAATAAAGGATAAACCCTTGCCACTTCGCCTAAAATTTTTATCGCTGACTCTCGCAATTTCTTTTCTCTTCATTTCTTCATCTGGATGGACTCAGACAGATCACTCCTTGGAAGGGGAGATGGTTCATATACCTTCTGGGCATTTTATTTTCGGCACTAATAAAAAAGATGAAACCGCCGAAGCACTTTCCATGGGTATCCCCAAACCTTGGTATGTAGATGAAAGTCCTCAACAAAAAATTTTCCTAAAAGGATTTTATATCGACACCTTCGAGGTCACTAACGAACGTTATAAAAAATATGTTGATGCTTTAGAAGCCGTCCCGCCTGGCAACTGGAAAAGTAATACTTTTGCTGTAGGGAAGGACAAGGAACCGGTCACATGGGTGACTTGGTTCGATGCCGCTAACTTTTGCCAATGGGCAGAAAAAAAATTGCCCACCGAAAAACAGTGGGAGCGCGCGGCTAAAGGAACCAATGGCAATGAATATCCGTGGGGAAACGAATTTCAACCCAACATTGCACACCTTTCAAACCGGGCCGGTAGCAAGAACAAACCCGTCGCCGTAGGAAGCTTTCCAAAGTCGGCTAGCAAAGAGGGCATACATGACCTGATAGGAAATGTTTGGGAGTGGGTAGCAGACGACTACAAACCCTATAAAGGCAGCACCCATAAAAACGATTACTACGACTCGGGATACAAAATAATTCGCGGCCACTCGGCAAGCGATATCGGCCATTTCCCCATGTATGCGGATGCCGTTAAAATGTTTGCCCGAAGCGGTTACCGACAATTTTCAAACCCTGATGAGCCAGGACCCGATGTTGGGTTTCGTTGCGCCAGTGAAAACAAACCAACAGTAGCGAAAACTGGATTATCTTTATTAGGTCAATCCACAAATTCTTCGGCTACAACCGGCACCATTAAAAAACCTGCATCACCAAACACAGCATCGAAAACGGCAGCTCCGTTCAATCCGTTTGCACCTAAACCCAATCTTCCCGATTCAGGAATTCTGGTCTTAACCCTTCTTGCATTTGTCGCAGGCGTTTTTAGTTTTTTATCCCCATGCACCTTACCCATCCTGCCCGCTTATTTTGCCGTGACCGCGCAAACCGATCGGACACGCATGGGCATGATGTCACTCGCTTTCTTTTTCGGACTTGCCAGTCTGTTTGTCGCCATGGGAGCCTCCGCCAGCGTACTCGGGCAATTGTTACGCGACTACATGTTTCAGATTTCGCAAATTGGCGGCGGCGTCGTTGTTGTATTCGGTATCATGACCTTATTTGGAAAAGGATTTTCAGGAGCCAGCTTCCAGGGGAAACCGGCTTCTACGTTTATAGGATTCTTCCTGTTCGGTGCCACCTTTGCTCTCGGTTGGACTCCATGTGTTGGCCCCATTCTCTCCAGCATTCTCATGCTGGCGGCTTCTGAAAAAACAGTCTGGCAGGGAATGAACCTTTTATTCTTTTACGCAGTCGGACTTGGTCTACCCCTGATCCTAGTCGCCACCTTATGCGGGAACTTGCCGAAAGACGGAATGTTCTGGACTCTGCTTCGCGGCAAGGGATGGGATATTCCCATCGCAGGAAAAACTATTTTCCTCCACACTACCAATCTGTTCAGTGGAATTTTGTTAATCATATTAGGAATCGTTCTCGCCACCGGATACATGACTTATATCAATAGCCTCATCCCCATTGAAATCCAACTCTGGTTCAGCGAATTTGAAGAAGGCGTCCTCCACTGGTTCACCCACTAGCGTGGGAGGCTATAGGTCGATTCTCGTTCTGCAAAACAATAATCCACAAGCTTCTGGATAGAAGTTTTTCCTCTGTGGTGAGCAACCCACTAGCGTGGAGGCCATAGGTCATTCCCACTCTGCGAAGCAAAAGCCCTCAAGCTCCTAGATAAAATTTTTGCCATGCGGGCATTGTCAAAATGGGTTGAATTTTGTTAAGATATGGAGATTTATATATATCAAATGGAACTATGAAATTCATCACTAAAATTTTAATACTCTCTCTGCTGACTCTACCGGCTTGTTCGGGAGTGGGTTCGCTTACTAAAAAACGCTACCAAAATGCAGAAAACACCATAGTCATTATAGATATGACATCCAGAGGTTATGAGTTGCAGAATGCGGGCTCGCAATTGCAAAGCGCCGTAGAGGATGCAATGATAGAAACCAGTTATGCCCTTGCAGGTAAAAGTGCTCGCTACCGTCTAAAATATAAAGTTCTCGAATACGATGAAGGTAGCCGTGCTCTACGAATCGCATCCATGGGATTTTCTGATTCGGCAAAATCGAAATTAAGAGTCAAAGTGGCACTTTTCGATGGTCGCGATATGGTCGGTGCATGGGAAGTTAACTCCTGGGTAGCAGGTGGGCCTACCGGCGGCACTGAAATAAAATTGTTTGAACGTGCAGCTAAAGAAATCACGAGTCATCTTCGAGGCGACTTCTAATCCCCCAGCATTACTCGCTTGTTTTCCCTCAACCAACATCTTTCGCGCAACGAAAACCAATAAAATTAAGTTTGGACTCAGAGGTCATCCAGTTTCTAAAATAGGTGGGTGAAAATTTTATTGTGATATGGGTCTGCAACAATCCGCCGCGTATAATTTTAAATTGATCGCGCTCGTTTTCAGGTTGTCCTGAATAAGTATATCCTTCGCCAATCCATTCCCATACATTATGCCCCATTCCATAAACGCCATAGGGACTGATCCATTCCTTTCTCTTGTCTACCGGCTCAGAAATGAAACCTGAAAATCCGTTATTGGGATGACCGGAAAATACTCTCCACGGCCATTTTCTGCCATCCGTACCTCTCGCCGCTTTTTCCCATTCGATCTCTGTTGGCAAACGCTTACCGCTTGCCTGGCAATATTCCAAAGAGTCCGAATAGGAAACATGCGTCACCGGATAAGTTGCCGACTTAGGATGAAAGCTATGCTCCGCGCGAAAATTTTTGTACTGTTCATGGCTCACTTCATAACGGTCAATGAGGTAGGCGTTCGAAGCCACGGCAACACCCAGCCGTGTTCGAGGTTCTTCTTTATGACCCATAATAAAATCCCCGGCGGGTATATAAACCATCCCATCAGGAACCTGAACATCAGCAGGAACATCAACTTTAATTTGTTTTACTTCATGCGAGTCGCAAGCAAAAAGAAAACAACAGAGAAGAATTAAAGTAAAAAGCTTCATGATGAACAAATATGGGTGGATTTATTCTCTCCGGGCAAGGCCCGGTCAGGCCCCACGCCTAGCGGCGGTCGAAGAAGTGGAAAACTTCACCGCCGTTAATCGGCAGAGGTTTCTTATTATAGTCGAGGGGGTGATCGATGCCCGGTTGAATCGTTCCATCTACAGAATAGGGGCCGCTGTTAGCCCAGTAATTTCTTTTCCGGGTATCCATGAACTTGATGCTGGTGATGTACTTGATATTTTTGTAGCCGTATTTAAACGGCGCGATCAACCGCAACGGATAACCATGATCTTTACTTAAAGACTTTCCGTTCATGCGTAGAACAAATAACACACGCGGACGTAACAGTTCTTCAATCGCAAAACTTTCGTAATAGGAATCGGCAGACTGAATATAAACAAATTTCGCGCCAGGGTCGGGCTGAACCTTTTCCACCAATTCAGAAAACTGAAAGCCTTGCCATTCCGCTTTTGCCGACCAGCATTCAACGCATTTGAGACGAGAAACCTGGGTAAACATTTTCATCCCAAACAAATCTTCATAGCTGAGCCCAACAGGGTTCTTCACCATACCACCAACGGCCAAGCCCCAAGCCCCCATATCCACCCCCATAAACGGGTTTGCACTACGAATATGAAAACCGGGAAGATCGCGATTTTGTATGTACTGTTTGGGTATGTTTTTATCGTTGCGCCAATCGTTCTTCGCAGAAACACGACCGGGCAAAAGAGTGGAGAGACCTGTAAAGGATAGAAGCTTTAGAAAATCCCGCCGAACAAATTGAAAGGCTACGCCTTTTTTAATTTTTGTTGGTTTTTCCATGGCTTTTTACCGCATTATCGCAATCCTAAAACATCCTGCATATCGTAGATACCATTGGACTGCTGAAGAATCCATTGCGCCGCACGGATGGATCCGCGGGCGAAAGTTTGTCTGCTTTGCGCTCGGTGAAAAATTTCGAAGTTTTCTCCCATGCCACCAAACAACACACGATGCTCACCAATGATGTCTCCCGCGCGCACGGTATGAATACCAATTTCTTTGGCAGTACGTTCGGTGATGCCTTGCCTTCCATAAACCCCCACCTCATTGAGATCGCGTTCTAATGAGTCGGCAACGATTTCAGAGATACGAACCGCAGTGCCACTCGGCGCATCTTTCTTAAACTTATGATGGGCCTCAATAATTTCGACATCATAATCATCACCCAAAACACGCGCCGCATCGGCTACCAACTTGAACAAAACATTAACGCCAATGCTCATGTTAGGCGCGACAACCAAAGAAATTTTTTTAGCAACCTCGGCAACTTCTTTTTTCTGCTCGGGGGAAAATCCCGTCGTGCCCACCACTACCGATTTTCCTTTATCCGCCGCTGTGCGCAAAGTGACCATGCTCGATTCCGGTGTTGTGAAATCAATCACCGCATCACAACCTTCCAACGCTTTAGCCAGATCATCTGAAACAGCAACACCTTTTTTGCCGAGGCCTGAAACTTCTCCCGCATCCTGACCTATTAAGTCGCTGCCCGTGCGTTCGGTTCCGCCAGCCAGTTCAACACCGTCGGTGTCATCAATGCACTCGGCAATGGTTTTGCCCATGCGACCTGCAATTCCTATAACTAATATCTTTGTCAAAACACCTGCTCCTGTTAACAATTAAATGAGGTCGAAACTCTACGCTATACCGTACTCTTTAAGAACGGATTTCAGTTTATTAAGATTATCATCAGACGGCGGACAAAGCGGCAAACGAAACTCATTGCCGATACGGCCCATAACGGCAAGAGCGGCTTTAACCGGAATAGGATTCGTCTCGACAAACATCACGTCGTTGAGTTTCAGCAACTCGTAATGCAAAGACTTTGCGGTTTCAATATTCCCTTCACTCGCGGCTTTATAAAGCCGGGCAAATTTATCCGGAACAATATTCGCGGTAACAGAGATAAAACCCTTGCCGCCCAAAGCGAGAATCGGCCAGTTGAGCGCATCTTCTCCAGAAATAACGGAGAAATCCGAATCGCAAGTTTGAATTATTTCACTGATCTGTATCAGGTTGCCCGAAGCCTCTTTGATGCCCACAATATTTTCAATTTTCGCAAGCCGTGCCACCGTTGCCGGTAACATATTGATCGCCGTTCTACTCGGCACATTGTAAAGAACGACGGGTAGTTTGGTTTCTTTTGCGACAGCAACGAAATGCTGATAAAGACCTTCCTGGCTCGGCTTGTTGTAATAAGGCGTGATGAGCAACGCCCCATCGGCACCGAGCTTTTCAGCAATTTGTGTCAGCTCAATCGCTTCGTGCGTGGCGTTCGATCCGGTACCCGCAAGCACAGGCACTCGGCCCGCGCAGGTTTCTACCGTGATGCCAATAACCTCTTCGTGTTCCGCACGTACCAACGTTGCCGATTCCCCCGTGGTGCCGCAGGGAACAATGCCGTTGGTTCCATTTTCAATGTGAAACTCAATCAGCCCTTTCAGGGCCGCCGCATCCACTTTTTTGCCGTTTTTGAACGGAGTGACTATCGCAACATAAGATCCTTCAAACATAAATTTTCCTGGAATGATTAATATTCTTTAAGAGTGCCTTCAAAAGAAATTCGAGTGAGACCTTCTAGATAAACATCGGTCACTTCCGCCCCGTTTGCGGACTCAAAATCTATTTTTAAAATCTCGCCTCCACGGGTTTCTACTTCAACCGGAGGTTGCACTAAATTTTTATAAGACGAAAGCAAAGCCGAAGCCACACAACCGGTGCCACAAGCCAACGTCTCATCTTCAACACCACGCTCGTAAGTACGAACCTTCAAAGCATGGTCACCGACCTTCTCAACAAAATTCACATTGGTTCCTGACGGAGCAAACGCATCGTGGAAACGGACTCCATTGCCGACTGCCTTCACATTATTTTCTTCTACGTTATCCGAATAAATGATCGCGTGCGGAACGCCCGTATTGAGACTGTCGATCTGGTAATGATCGCCGTTCAAATCCACCGCAATATTTTTGCGCAAGTTTTCAGGTGCAGTCATCTTGATCCGCACATTGGCTCCATCGACCTTCGCCCCAATGATCCCCGCTACCGTTTCAAGAGTCAGTTCAGCCGAGACCATTGCTTTTTCCATCGCATAACGTGCAACACAACGACCGCCGTTGCCACACATCTCGGCAGACGAACCATCGTCGTTATAGAAATCCCATTTGATGTCGGCCTTGTCTGAATTTTCGACAAAAATAACACCATCGGCGCCGATAGACATTTTGCGATCACAGACACGCTTGACGAAATCGACTTTCTTATTGTCGTCCATCACAGGCACACGATTGTCGATGATGATGAAATCGTTGCCACTACCACTCATTTTTGTAAATTGAATCGCCATAAGCTGCCTTGCAGCCTTTCGTAAAAAATTGCTAAAAAACTGGTTTAATTATGGTTTAGATGCAAAATCCCCTGAGGGGATTCCACTGAGATCCGGCAATTCTACCACCCACGACCATAGTAGGCAAGCCACTGCGTGGGAGGCTATAGGTCGATTTTGTTCTGCGAAACAAATACACTCAAGCTCCTAGATAGAAATTTTGTCCCTACGGCTAATAGCCCATTAGGCGTGAGAGTAAGTTGCAATAAATTGTTATTCTGGGCCTGCCGCAGGATCATTTTCCGAAGAGGTAGGTAGGTTTCCTCTATCATTTTGTTTATCTTATAATTAAAATATATCGGGCAAAACAATAAACTCCAAATTTTATTGAATTAAATTTCAGAATCTTATTTCAGAACCTTTTTCATCTGAGTTTAGAAAATTTATCTACTTGCTTGCGCAAAACACCCAAAAAACCACGCAAAGCATCCATATATTATCAATAACATTAGAAATTGTTTCAATAGGATGCCCCTCTTTAAAAATTGAAAAGGGAACAAATAAAGGTACACCTAAATAACCCAAAATAAAAATGAATGTCACTAGCTTTGGGGATATCTTTTCCTGGCCTTCTGGGATCAACTCGTTAATAAATTTGCTTTGACGTTCAGTGACAGGTTGGGATGAGGGGGAACAATTGCCTGTCATCGCGAGCGCAGCGCGGCAATCCAGAATTTATGAATAATCGTTTGTCATGTGGTAGTTTATAAAGAGAAATCAGAAAAATCAGGAGAATGCAATGCAGGTATCGGGAGAAATGAAAAAAAACGCCTTTGTCGTGTCACTCAAAGGGCGAATCGATATGGAAACTTCCAATGAATTCAATACCAATGTAGAAGCTTATCTGGAAGCCAACTTCACCCCGTTCATTTTAAATTGCAAAGATCTGGAATATATCAACAGCAGTGGATTGACTAGCATCATTCACTTATCGCAAATGCTGGAAAGTTTCCACCTGAAACTTGCGCTCTGCGAACTGCAACCTCAAGTCAAAGAAGTGATCGACATCGCCGCTATGGAAACCTACTTCAATATCTACCCCACCGAAAAAGAAGCGTTTGAGAATTTGTAGAGTTTTCAATTCTCTTCGTCTGAACCACCAATTCACACAGACAACACCTCCCTTGTTAAAAGGGACTGAAGGGGTTGCCTATTCCGTATTTTCGGTTAAATTTCTGGAAACGCTAGAAGAAGAGAATTAAGAGAAAAATTACAAAAGAAATTGAAAGAAGTGAGGTCAATTTAAGCTCGAGATAATGATGGAAAATATATAAAAATCTGAAGCCCAGATTGCTAGAAGTTTAAATAAAGGGGCTGTACTAGATAACTAAGAAAATGTTATCAGTATGGACATGCATAAGAGTCGGTTGAGTAAGGAGAAACAAGAGAAGTTGATGGAGCATTTTGTTTCAGGTTCAACTGCGAGATGCGCAAGCGAATTGGTGAATGTGAACAAAAATACAGCAGCCTATTTTTTTCACCGTCTTCGTGAAGTTATCTATCAGGCGACAGAAGAAGAGGCACCATTTTCAGGCGAGATAGAAGTGGATGAGAGTTATTTTGGCGGTGTGCGCAAGGGTAAGCGAGGACGCGGAGCTGCCGGTAAGGTTCCAGTGTTCGGGCTACTCAAGCGTGGTGGCAGGGTTTACGCCAAGGTGATACCTGACACGAAAAGCAAAACGTTGATGGGTATCATACAAAAAAAGATTGTCCCTGACAGCATCGTCTATTCGGATGGGTATCACTCCTATAACGTTCTGGATGTGTCAGAGTTTAAACATTACCGGATTAATCACTCAAAATTGTTTGCTGACAAACAAAATCATATTAATGGAATTGAAAATTTTTGGAACCAGGCCAAGAGACATATGCGTAGATTTAACGGTATTCCCGTCAAGCATTTTCCTCTGTTTTTGAAAGAGTGTGAGTGGCGATTTAATAACCCCAGCCCTAAAGCCCAGCTAAAACAAATTAAACAATGGGTTAAGCAATATATGGGCTAGTTATCTAGTACAGCCCCATTTAATATTATGTTAATAAAGAGTCAGATTAACTTTAAAGGGATTTTAATATGAAAAAATAAAGCGGAGCCTTCTGATAAAAAGCAGAAGAAACTCATTGTTCGTGATGGCAAGATTAATGTCAGTGCTTCCTTCTTGAACGGTAAATC
>ENA-OREN01002115-OREN01002115.1-marine-metagenome-genome-assembly--contig:-NODE-2115-length-21133-cov-3.733758_pt1 | contig 21133 bp, 6 predicted proteins | sample MGYA00248624_ERZ508555 | MGnify/ENA primary metagenome ERZ508555 (study PRJEB26222, sample SAMN06267773) | marine metagenome | isolation source: Saanich Inlet, British Columbia, Canada | place...
GCTAGTAACAGTTATATAGAATTTCCTTATGATGGAAGTAAACCATCAGTTGATGCAAACGATTTAGCTTTTGATGCTAATCCAACTCTAACAGTACCATTAGTTGGAGAAGGAAGATTTACAACAGAAGTGCTGGTAAATAGGTCATCACATAAACCGAATGGACAAGGTACTACAGTTTATGAGATATTTCAAGGAAATGTAGGTACTTTTGTAAAAGTGGATAATGTAGAAGATAAGATATCGGAACTGGAACTTCGTTGGACCATGGTGTCTCAACTATCGTTTAATACTTTCAAACAAGACAGAGATATGCAACAGCACGTATTTGCCGTTGTTGACGGTTCTGTTAAAGAGCCCGACTTGGATAGTGGGTATAATGGTAGATATGGTTATTTTACAAGTGATGACATTATTATTTCATTTAGTGAAGAACTTGCTCAAACTTTCCTTGCAGACATTGAAGGTAGGAATACAGAGGATGATAAGGTTACTCGTTTGAAACCACCACCCACAGTTGATTCTGTGTATGATAATAAAATGTCCGTTGTAGTAGATGGTGATGACAGTATAACCATAACTGATAATGGAGGAGAAGTTAAATCTTATGCTCAAGCTTTGGATAATAAAGCAAATCCAGAAAACCAACCAGAAAAATAATACAGAGTAGATTTAGATAGATTAACTAACTAAATATTACAGAGGAATACATGGCAACATATAAAAAATCATATAAAGATTTGAGTTTTGATTTTACAGCAAATCCACAAACAGGAGATGTTGCAACAGTAAAGGATGCGGTTTCTGTAAAAAGAGGAATTAAAAATATATTATTGACAGCACCATTTGAAAGATTATTCCAACCAGAAGTGGGTTCTGGAATTAAGAATATGTTATTTGAGCCGATGACACCTCTTACTGAACAAAGATTATCAGACGCATGTGCTGATGCAATTGACGCTTGGGAAAAAAGAGCTTCTGTAATAGATATAACAGTTATTTCAGAAGAAGAATATAATCGTTATAGAGTTGCTATAAAATTTAGCATTAACAATTCTTTGGTTGAAGAACAAGTTGATGTATTCTTAAATAGAGAGAGATAACAGATGAGCGATGTAGCTTCTAAACTTAAAGTATCTGAATTAGATTTCGATACTATTAAAACGAATCTTAAAAATTTTCTAGGTGATCAAAATGAGTTAGCTGATTATAATTTTGATGGTTCAGCAATGTCCGTCCTTATGGATCTTTTGGCTTACAATACTCATTACAATGCATTCTATTTGAATATGGTTGTAAATGAGATGTTCCTTGATACGGCTTCTCTTCGTAATTCTGTGGTATCCAGAGCCAAACATTTGGGGTATACTCCTGTTTCTGTTAGAGGTGCCAAAGCGTACGTTGATCTAACCATTACTCCTGCAAACACTCCTTCTACTATTACAGTTGCAAAAGATACACAATTTAATGCCACAGTAAATGGTATTTCTTATATATTTTCTACATCTAATTCTGCTACTGTGAATATCAATTCAAATGGTATATACACAACAGCCAATGTGGAGTTACAACAAGGTGTTCAATTAACACACAGATACAGTGCAAACACCTCAGACCCCGATCAAAGATTTACTCTACCAAATGCTAATACAGACACAAGTTCGTTGGTAGTACAAATACAAACTTCTGCGTCCAGTTCAAATTTACATACTTATTCAGTTGCAAATGATACAACTACAATCAACTCTTCAGCCAATGTATATTTTTTAGAAGAAGATACAGATAGTAAATATAGAGTTTTTTTTGGTGATGGAACGATTGGAAGAGCTTTAACAACTGGTAATATTATAGTTCTGAAATCTTTAATAGCCGATGCAACTGCTCCAAACGGTGCAAAAACATTTACTCCTACCGGCACAGTTGGAGGATATTCAAATGTTACGGTGACAACAACATCAGCTGCAGCTGGTGGTGCGGACAGAGATTCTATCAGTAATATAAAGTTTAATGCACCAAGAAACTATCAAGCTCAAAATCGTGCAGTAACAATTAATGACTATATTAGAATAGTTCAAAGAGATTATCCAGCTGCAGAATCTGTTATTGCTTGGGGTGGTGAAGATAATGACCCACCAGTTTATGGTAGAGTTTACATGGCTATAAAACCAGCCAGTGGTTTGCAATTATCAGTTACTACAAAAAATTCTATCAAAAATGATATTTTAGGAAAAAGAAATGTAGTCTCTATTTCAGCCGAAATTCAAGATCCAGATTATCTATATTTGACTTTTAATAGTACTGTTAAATATGATTCTTCTAAAACTTCAAATACTGCAGCCACCATTTCAGATTTGGTTTCTAATACTGTTTACAACTATGGTGTAGATAATCTTAAAGGTTTTGCAAATGAATTCAGGTATTCACCATTAGTCAAAAAAATAGATGAGTCTGAAACTGCAATTGAAAGTAGTCTTTCTACCGTTAAATTAAAAAGAGTAATTGTTCCTTCTCTTAATGTGTCTAGTTCTTATAGTCTATCGTATTCAAATGAAATTTTTCATCCTTACAATGATTATGTAGATTCTGTTACAAGTACAGAATTTTCTCATTATGATGAAAATTCCACTTTGCAAACAACTTGTAATCTACAAGATTCTAATGGAGTGTTACAAGTTTATCGTACAACAGGATCAACTAGAATTATTGTTGCAAACAATGTTGGAACTGTTACTTATGGTTCGGGTGTGGTTGCACTTGCTGGATTTAAACCTGTTACAATTGGAGATGGTACTGCCAACTTATCAATAACTGTCGCATTAGCTTCAAGTGATGTTACTCCGGTCAGGGATCAAATCTTACTTATTACCAACAATAATATTACAGTTTCAATGGTTGATACTTACGGAACAGGTACAAGTACTACTACTGGTACATCTTCTACTGTCAGTGGCGCAACCGCTGGAGGTGCTTCTGGCAGTGGTGGCTCTGGGAGTAGTTACTAATGATAGAAGATGGTGGAATTCTTTATAGTCAGATAGATTCTCAGCTTCCTGGCTTTGTTTCAACTGACCACACGAAATTTTCTAAGTTCATAGAGAAATACTATGAGTTTCTTGAACTGAATCTCATCACCTTTACAGATTTAAACCTCAACGAAGATGCCATTTTACAAGAAAAGGCAAATACCTCATATACCATAACTGTTGCTACTGGTAATAACGCGTACAGTAATTCTGCAGACAAATTTTATGTTGACGGTGCAGTTTCTCCAACCATAACACTTACTTCTGGTTCATATGTAATTTTTGACCAAGGTGATGAAACCAACGATGGTCACTACTTTCATATATCAAAAACACCAAATGGTATTCACACTGCAGGGGGTGTGCAATTTACCACCGATGACAGGGATGATGTTCTTTTTACTTTTGAAGGTACTCCCGCAGATTATGATAATATTACACTTCAAGATAACACTGGAATTTTACTTTATGAAGATATGCGGTTTGCGGCGGGTGATGCCGATATAGTTCTTGATAATATTACACTTGAAGATGAAACTGGAATTTTACTTTATAATGAAATTATACTTACTGGTGGTTACATTGCATTTGAACAAGGTCACTATGTACTGGATGAATTAGAAGGTTTGTTCATACAATCCGAAGATTTTACTGCGGATGAAACTGGAACAGTAGGAGTTGGTTATCAAATAACTGTTGGAGTAGATATTGGTCTTGAAGCATCTGCTACTATACAATTTTATGTTTCGCCAGACCTCGCTGGTGAAACTCTCTACTATTACTGTAATAATCACTCTGGAATGGGTGGAAATATTACTGTATCCACCGCAACAACTTGGATTTCTCAAGAAAACGGAAATACTGATTCTGCAAATACCTCAACTACAGATTATATTGCTATTGAAAGTCCATCTCGTCAAGGTGACCAATTTTTAAGTGGTGAAATTATTCTTGGAGCAAATTCTGGTGCGACTGGTATTATTAAGGGAAAATATTCAACTACTCAAGCTTATGTTGAAGAGACAAATAATGGTGCTTTTCAAGTGGGTGAAACCATTGCAGGTAAAACTTCAAGAGCCACCGCTACAATAAATTCATATTCCAGACAACCAATAAACGCATCTAGAAATGTAAAATCTTTCCAAGATATTGATAAAGCTCCTGCGGGTTTTGTTGAACTTTTCAGAAAAGAATTTTTAACTGGATTTACTAAAAATGCTGATGTTAGTACATCTAATCTACTCAAAAATATAAAAGATTTTTATCGTTCTAAGGGTAACGAAAATTCCTTTCGGTATATTTTTAGATTACTTTTTGGCATAGAAGATGTTGAGTTTTATTATCCTGGCAAGGATATGTTGAGGCTTTCTGATGGAAGATGGACTCTTGATAAATCAGTTAAAATTCTCACAGACTCAGCCTCTTATGTAGATTCTTTTCTCGGCAGAACATTGGTAGGTGAAACAAGTAATGTTTCTGCTCTGGTAGAACGAGTTGAAAGATACCACGTTGGTGCGCAAGATATTACGGAATTATTTTTATCTGGATTTGATGCTAATAATTCTAGTTATCAAGCAACTGCAGGAACAGGTTATACTACATTTTATTTGGGTGAAACTGTAACAGCTAATAGTGCAGATGATGATGGAAACTATGCAACAGCAATCACAAGTGGAGTTTTACAGGGTGTTGATATAGTATACGGCGGATCTGGTTATACAACAGGTGATGAACTGATAATTTCTGGTGGGGGTGGTGCAGAAGCCAAAGCTAAAGTTGGTTCAGTAGCTACGAGTGCTCTTACTGGAATTGATGTTATAGATTCGGGCGATGGATATAGTGTAGGTGATACTGTTGTATTTGTTAATGAAGGAACCGGCGGAACTGGTGGTGCTGCTAGAGTTGACAGTATTGTTAAAACAATAACTATATTTCAACAAACTGAAACTGTTAGTCAATTCCAAAGTGATACATTAGATGCATCTGCATTTACTGCGCCTTGGGGAAGTTATAACAGAAATACTCATAGTTCATCAAACTCCACTACTACCTTTACTGTTCCATTTGATGGTCTTTCTGGTGTTACTCCAAAGCAAGGAGATTTTATTGCAGAGTTTGGTAGTGGTGAAAGTATTACTCTTTACACGCCCGGCACTTCAAAGTTCGGAACAGTTATTAGTACGAACTCCACATCAATCACTTATGGTTTAGGTTCTATTGATTATACAACAACTTATAATGCAGACCCAACTCTTAATAACTTTGCGGACGATGATGCTATAACTATTTTTGACCTCTCTCTTGATGAAGATGGTGCCGCAATATCATCTAATGGACACAATTCTACATTCCGCGTAACTGGAGCATCCTTTAATATTAATGGAACACCAGCTGCCAATACTGATACCACTTATCATGGCGCAGCAACAATGACGGCAACAGACATTGGTGGTGTTCGTTCAGTTGTAATATCATCTTCTGGTCAGGGTTATCTTTCAATTCCCCCCATTTCTGTAGCAAATACTCAAACATCTTCTTATGGTGTTACAGTAGAAAAGCTTGGTGCAAATTCAATATTTGTCAATCTTGCAAACACTATAGCAAATACATTTACTGCAAATACTTTAATTAAGAATTCTACAAATACTGCTTTTGGTGTTCTCCTTGATTTTATTGATTTTGATACAGCCGATTCACCCGCAACTTTGGTTGATTCGGGGAATACTACTCTAAGAATTCAAATGACAAGTGCTAATACATTTAGCCCAAATGATATTCTTACTTCTTATAGTAGAGCTGATAGTAGTCCAATCGGAATTGGAGATTTTGCAACTGCAAATATTTCTGTATCTTCAGCCACTGCTACATTCACACAACCAGCTCATGGATTCGGTGCAGGAGAAAGAATTGTAATTACAGGTTCGGAATCCGCGACCGATAACACGGTATACAATAATAATCATACCATTGGTTCAATTACAGATGCTAACACCTTTGTAGTTACATTTCCAAGTTCACCTACTGACACAAGCGAAACCTCTTTAACAGTTAGAAAAATTGTTACAGCAAATGTTGCATACGAAAGAATACTTTCTGAAGATTCTACAACAACACAATTATCTTTTGAAAATGGAGTAGGAACTGCAAATGATGATTACAGTAGTTCTACAAGTAATGGGTTCGTTATAGTTGAAAGTGGAATAGATGAAGCAAATGCCACATTTGCAAATACTGGATTTCCTGGCAATAATGCAGTTATTACAGTCGCAGCACTTTCTGTTGGTGCAATTGAAAGTGTTTTAGTTTATAATTTTGGTGCTGGATATGCTGAAGCTCCAACTATTAGTGCAGCCGCAGTAGGAGATGGTTCTGCAACATTGACAGGTAATGTTGGTGTTTATGCAGAATATGCTGGATACTTTGATGGTAACTATGGATTGTTGAGTGGTACAAACAAAATGCAAGATAATTTGTATTATCAAGATTTTTCGTATGTTGTTAAAACTAATACAGATGTTGAAACTTACAGAGACAAGATATTAGAATTAGTTCATCCAGCTGGAATGGCTTTGTTTGGTGAAATTTTACTAACAGCTAATTTGTCTGTAACTCTATTTGACAATGCAACAAGAAATATAAGTACCACTCAAGCAAATACTGCACAAGTAGCAAATACAGTTAATGTTCCACTTTATAATCATCATGAAATTGAATTCTATACATCAAACACAGCTTCAACTAACAATCAAGTTCTTACTGCTCAAACTTACTTGCTTCAAACATCTACTGAAGGAATATTGAGTGGACTAGCTGATGCAAAAATGGATACGACAGGAGGTAGTACTGATTTTGATTTACAGTTAGAACATGGTAATGATTTATTTTCTTTAGAATCATCTGGTTATTTTCTTGCATTTGAAAATACTGGTGAACTTCTTCTTGAAATAGATATTAGCGGTGGAGTTGGAGATAGACTAATTGAAGAAACAGCAGATTTCTTACTTACCGAAGCTGAAATTATTCACATACTATTAGAGGAAGATTCTAATGATACTGAAACAGATATACTTCTTTTAGATGATGGTACAACAACCAATGATAACGCTTCCATTATAGGTGCTTTATCAGATGAAAATCAAAGCGATTCTTCTCCAATAATATATGAGTTTTTTGAAGCACATCTCGGAAGAGTTATTACTGAAGACGAAGATGATATACTTGTTGATGTGTTAAGTCACGATACTTTACATATAGATGAATCTACTGGTGATTTTATTACTACTGAAGATGAAGAATTTATTGTTGAAGAAGATGAAGCTGGTCAGTTTTCACAGGGATTCAAACTACAACAAGAAGGCACTTTTCTCTATGTTGCAACAGAGGGAAATCTTTCACAAGAAGATGGTTGTTTTACAGTACTTGAACAGGAGAAAAATGCAGAGTCAAGCCGACAATTAGGATTAGAATCTGGAACTGTTGGTGCACAAGGAAAGTTAAATGGGACTGTATATGTTGAGTTAGAACAAGCCATTGGGGGTGATTCTACAATTAGAACAGACCTTATTTCACATTTTGTTTTTGAAGATGATGATACAGATACATTACAAATTCGTAATGAAGATGAAGCTTCAAATTTTAAACTTGAAGACTTTGAATCAGCTCTTGAATTAGAAACAAATACAGACGGTATTCAAGAGGGAAGAGATGCGAGTATTCCATCATTCCTTACGTTTAAAGATGATGCTGCTGATGGTCGTGCGTATCTGTTGGAAGAACCCACCACAATTTATCACCCCATTGAAAGTGAAAACCCAGCTGATCACTTTGTTATTGTTACGGATGATGCAGAAGATACTATTGTACTTGAAATTGAAGAATTTATTACTGATACAACTATTAAAGGTGAATCTTATGAATCGGGAACTGGCTTCACGCTACCGATGCTCCTTTTTCCATTAGCTGAATCTGGCTCTGCGTTACTGGATCTTAGTTTTACTAGTAGAATAGTAATTGAAATTGATGACATTCAAAATGTAAGATTAGAAGATCAAGATGGTAGTCTTCACTACGAAGATGACTGCACTATTTTATACGAACAACAAGAAACAACATCTGTAGGATACCAATATGACTTCATACTATTAGAAGAATCTGATGATACGAATCCAGTATATATCGCCACAGAATCTTCTATGACAGAAGAGGTAGATACTCTAAGAGAAATTGATATTATGCCTGATGGCAATTATCAGCTGATACTTGAAGATGTACATGGAATTCATATAAATGGATTCCTTATACATGAAACTGGTGTAGAAGATAAAATTAACCTAGTTCAACCTCACGTTGCTGCATCGGTTAGAGCTACACACGCATTAACAGCTACTGGTGACACTCTTAATGAGGGTAGTTTCTTAACTACTGGTATCGGAAATAGAAAATATGGATCAGTTGCTATTTCAGATTTAACAAGTGAATTTGAGTTACTTACTGAAAATGGAAGAGGTCTTCTTTCGGAACAGAGTACGACCAGAAAAGACAATTTTATAACTGAAGATTATGAGAGAGGGGTAGTTGTAACAGGTACGGCCACTCAATTTGAATTTGACTTTAATAATCTTATAGTTCTGGAAGCTGAAACTGGCGTTGTTGAAATGGAAATCGGCACACCAGAAGAAAACTCAATTATTCAAGAAACTAATGACCCCGATGTTTTTGAACTTATACAGCTGGAAGGTGCGTCAATTTCTCTTGAAGATAATACTGGGGGAGTTGGTAATATAATAACAGAAGATGATTTTTTCATAGTACAAGAACATGGAGCAAATGGGAGTCTTGAAACAGAAGAAGATATACATCAACTAATTCCAGCTCCTGCTAGACTCTGTAATGTAGGACTTCATGATTTAATTTTAGAAGAAGAGGGAATTCTTCAAGAAGAATCTGACCAAATTAAATTAGAAGATTTTACATTTGATAACATTACTCAAGAAGATGTTATTATGGGGGATTTTGTTCCTTATCTTGGATTTGGAGATGAGAGTGATAATTCTATAACTATAGATGATAATATGTTACTTGAATCTACAACACACAAAACAGAAAATGTTTCTATTGTAAATGAAACTGGCGATTTGATTGGACAAGAAGAAGATGAAACATCTCATATAGTGTTGGATGATTTTTATTTTAAATATTACTCTAAAGGAACTATTACTCAAATTGGAACAACTATAACTCTATCTGGAAGTACATTCCCCTCGTCCGTTGTAAATGGCGGAAGATTTTATTATCAGAATGGAGAAGACTCAACAGTTATTGTATCACTATCTGCAAGTGGTCTGGAACTAATCGTTGAAGATTCTAAAACAATAAGTTCTGCAGAACATTATAAAGTTGAATATGGACTTGATGATACTCCGGCAACCGCTCCAGAAGAATTTCTGGTAATGGAAGCCTACACTCTTGATACTACAGTTGAACAAGTTAGAATTGATATAATTTTTAATGGGGCGGGTGATGTCAGTCATGGATATACAAGGGGTGAAGATTCGGATGGTAATGGAACTTATACCGTGAGTATTGCAGCATTTGCTGATATCGTTGGAAATGATATTACATTTGAAGATGGTGAAAGAATGTTAACTGAAGATTCAATTGGTGGATATGTTGCTTTTGAAGATTCTACTCAAAATGTCTCTTTAGGTATTGCTCATAGTAGAGTCTTAAATGAAGATGATACTGGTTGTTTCATTTCAAGTGAAGATCATGAAGGTAATGAGACAAGTCAAGATGATAATGTTTTGATGAAAGAGATGAGTGACGCACTCTTATTAGAAGACAGTGAAACAGAAACTTTAAATTATGTATTAAGTGAAGAGGCTGGCCAAATGATGCTAGAAGAAGTCTTTCAAGTTTCGGAATACAAAATAGTTTTAGATAGTAGCGATTCTGTATTAATAGAAGACCAGCCCGACGGCGATAATTGGAATGATAAATTATTAAATATGGATATGGGAAGATTTGATATTGGAGTAATAGCTAATAATACATCGCTGGAAATTCAAACTACCGATTCTTCTACCAGCTCAGCAGATTTTTTTAGACGATCTGATTCTGCCATACTCGTATCAAGAACAGAACAGATTGTTTGATGACTAAATATATTAATTAGAACAAATTATTTAAAAAAAGTTTTCGGAGGAAACAGATGGCCGCTTTAGTAACTAATAAATTTCGTATTCACAACGCTAAACAATTCATAGAAGCGTTTGACGAGGTGTCATTTACATCTGGGGCAGCTGTCACAGACTCTAGTGGGCTCCTCAACTCAAATATGTATCTCTTTATAGGAAAAGTAACTGGATGGAGTGATGACGCAAGTCCTCCCACTCCAACTGATTCTGTAGCAAACACTCATTATGAAAACTGGCGTGATATGATTGCTGCTAAGAAAATTACATCTACCGATGTATCTCACGTTATTCCAAGAAAGAACTGGACTAATAATACCAATTATTTTGCTTATACTGATAATACTTCTACACTTTTTAGTCAAGATTTTTATGTGATGACGGGCGATTATAATGTGTACAAATGTTTATCAAATAGTGAAACAAACTCATCGGGCACGACCGCATCAACTTCTACAACTAAACCAACTGGAACTGGTACAAGTATTATTTCAACAGCAGATGGTTATAAGTGGAAGTTTATGTATCAGATTCCTGCTTCAGATGCATTGAAGTTTGTCACACCAAACTACATTCCAGTTGATAAGGTAAGACGATCAAATGGTTATCTTGCAAATACCTATGATAGCGCTCCAGGCCAAGTTCAGTTTGATGTTGAAACTGCAACTGCAGCAGCTGGTGGTGGGAACGGTGCTATAGAAGTTGTACATCTTACTACAAGAGGATTACAATATCTTGGTGAGGTGGGTAATGTTTCAGCAGTTACAAATACAACTACAGTTACAATTACTGGTACAAGTCTTGCTGCTGATGATTGTATCGTAAATAATGACATATATTTCACAAGTGGTGATGCATCGGGCGAGGGTGGAACTATTACAGATTATAATGGTACTACTAAAGTTGTAACCTTTACACCGGCTATAACTGCTCCTTCAGCAACTGATGGTTATGCTATCGGCCCGAAAGTTGTAATTTCTGGTGATGGCCAAGGTGCTAATGTTAGATGTACAACCAATTCAACTGGTGGAATTAATGCAACAGCTATTATTGCGGGTGGGAACAATTATTCTAATGCTTCAATTTCTATTATTTCTAATGCTTCACAGTCAAACAGTTTCAATCCAAGCCCCACTGCAGTATTAACTCCAATTATAGGGCCAAAAGGTGGCCATGGTTCAGATGCGGTTGATGAGTTGGGCGGATTTTTTACTCTTATCAATTCAAGACTTGAGTATTCTGAATCTAATAATTTCACTACCGATAACGATTTCCGTAAAGTTGGACTCCTTGCACAACCCAAGTTTTCAAATGGAGATTTTGCGAATACATCTGTGGTTGATCAAGCAACAGCGGCAGTTGTTAGTTCTTGGAACGGAACTGCATTTTCAGTGGATGAATTGGTTACTGGAGCAACCTCTGGGGCCACAGGAAGAGTTGTTGATTTTACAGGTAATAATACTATAAGAATGACAGATATTATACCTTCAGGCAATTCAACCACTGCTGGATACAATGGCATTTATGGTTACTTTACAAACACAGAAGTTATTGCTGCTAACACAGTAGGCGGTGGTGGTTCTGGAGCTTCTGCTACAGCAAACGGTTCGGGTGCTGTAACTGGTGGAGATTTACAAAGATTTTCTGGTGATATTATCTATGTAGAAAATAGATCTCCTATTTCAAGAGCAACAGATCAGATTGAAGATATAAAACTAATAATAGAGTTCTGAGTGATTATTGAAGTCAATTAGTAGTAGAGTTTTATTGTATTATAAAAAAATATAAAGTAATAATAATTTAGGAAAATATAAATGGCACTAACGACCAATTTTAACGCTAATCCATATTATGATGATTATAATGCAGATGATGCATATTATCGTATTCTTTTCCGGCCGGGCTTTGCAGTTCAAGCAAGAGAAGTAACGCAGTTACAGACAATATTACAAAAACAAGTTGAGAGACACGGTTCTCATACCTTTCAAGATGGTAGTATTGTATTGGGTTGTGAATTAAATTATGATAATAACATAAAATCGATTCAGTTAGAAACACAATTTAGTGGTGCTGATGTTACTACCACAGATTTTGCAAATGGAATTGTAACTGGTGGAACATCTAATGCCAGAGCTGTAGTTGTTGCATCTGCTGCAACCACTGCAACAGATCAACCAGTTTTAGTGGTTAACTATTTAAACAATAACACGTTCAGTGATGGTGAAACTATTACTCTTGAAGGTACAGCAACTCAAGCAAATACGGTGAGTTCTACAGGTTCTGCTGGTATATCTACTGGTGCAGAATCCAATGCCGCAGTTGTTAGTTGTCAATCTGGTGTATTTTATGTCGGTGGTTATTTTGTTTTTAAAGAAGCAGAGTCTATTATTCTTGAAAAATTTGCAAGTACTCCATCGTATAGAGTCGGATTTCAGGTTACAGAATCTATTTTAACTTCTGATGTCGATGGTAATTTATTAGATCCAGCACAGGGTGCGTACAACTATGCTGCAGCTGGTGCCAATCGTTTTAAGATTGCTTTAGGATTAAGTGCAAAAGTATATACTGCGACAGATGCAGTTGAAGCAGCTGCAGATGAAAACTTTTATCAGCTATTAAAACTTGATTCTGGTGTAAAACTTGAAGAAACCAATTATCCAATTTATTCAGATTTAGAAAAAACACTTGCGAAAAGAACACACGATGAATCTGGTGATTATACATTAACACCCTTCAATTTACAGTTAGCAACACATCAAGGTATTACTGGAAGAACTGCTAATTCTGGTTCAAGTGCAACATCTACACTTACTGGTAATGGAAGCAGTTTTAACACAGAATTAGAAGCAGGTGATGTGGTATTTCTTTCTGGAAACACAGCTCAAACTGCAACTATTGCAGCAGTTACAAACTCCACAGTTGCTACTCTAAACAACTTTTCTGGTGGAACTGGAACACTTGTTACAAGTACATCTGGTCAAACAATTAAATTTGAAAGTAAGTTTTCGGCTGGACTTGATCCTGGCAAAGCTTATGTAAAAGGATACGAATACGAAAGTATTTCAACAAAGTATGTTACCGTTGATAAAGGAAGAGACACACTCACAGTTAATTCTTATTCTTTAAGTACTGCTTTTGGAAATAAATTAAATATTAAAATAGCAAATGGTTATTTTGATATTGCACGACATCAAATAATGGATCTGTATATAGGAAATGTCGCCACTCAAAATGTTTCTGGTGCTAGTGATTCAGATAGTCTTTATGGAACAACTTTTTCTACAAGAAATTCACAATCTAAAATTGGAACTGCAAGAGTTAGAGATATAGACTTTTTGGCTGCATCTGGTAATACATCAAATGTAACGCATTCACAGTCTGATTATTCTGTTTATCTTTATGATGTAAGAACTGCAAACGCAAAAACTGGAACTGTTGCCGATACACCAAGAGAGGCAAGTGTTGGTGCAACTGCAAACACTGCAGTGAATGGATTTATACCAATTCAGTCGAGTAATTCAACATCTTCTACATTTGAACCAAGAAAAGATATAATAACAATAGGTACTAACAAATATGGTAATACATCTGCTGTTAATTATCTTACGGGTGGGGGATCAACAAATACTTCTTTTGCAAAACTTGGGCAAGTCTCTGGACTATATGAGGGCGCAACAATTAAAATTACAACTCCAAGCTTAAACAAGATGTTGGGGTTTGATGGTACATATACTGGTGTTTTTGGTATTGCTTTAGAACACAATACTTACACATTAACAAATGAGTACCACCGCTCACTGGGCTCACTTTTGTTAGAAGATCAAACAACGGATGTATCAAATACTACTTATACTAGAAATGTTATTACTTACACAGCAAATGCGGATGTTGCTATTGTTCAAGTAGATTCTGATATGACTGACCGTCCTGTATTTTCAGCAAACTTGACAGGTGGTGCAACATCTGGTGAATGTTCAACTTTTGAAGTTTCATTCCAAATTAAGGATATTGATTCTGTTGCTATAACCAGTACCTCAGCAAGAACTGCTGATGCGGAAGTTGATGAAACCTCACGATATAATAATGTTGCTACTGCAAATACTGTTTTAGAAAATACACAACTTAATTCGTTGTTATTTCCACTTCCAGATAAACCACTATCTCTTGCAAATAATATAACATATACTTACAAGGATACAAAAGCTCTTACAACGGATTCGGGGGGTGTAGTAACATTTTCTTTGAGTGGAACTGATACTTTTACTGATACAGGAACACCAATATCAGCTGCAAACGCCGAAGAAAATTTTATAGTCGTGGTGGCTGATGCAAAAAGTGATGCTGCCAATGCTGTGTACACTGCAGTTAGTAATGGTCAATATCTTAGTTTTAGTAATACAGACGGAATTAGTAGAACTATAAATGTAGCTTCTACTTCTGCAGTTATTGATTGTAATACAACATCAGCAATAGATATAACAGTTGCATACACCGCAAAGAAAGTTGCTCAAACTGGTTCTGGTAAAACTAAAGCCATAATTGGTGGGGTTGTCAATACTGCGTATAACTATTCAAACACTTCTGGTGCAAACAACATTCATACTTGGTCACCAAAAGGACAATATTTTGCAGATACACCATCAAGAATTACAGGAGTTAAAATTGACCTTCCTGTTTATGATGTATTCAATTTAGTTAAAGTTGTTGACTCTGGTTCTTTAACAGTTGATGTATCTAATGCTATGATGATAGCTTCCGCAAATGATGTTACATCTTCATACTCCTTAAATACCGGCCAAACTGATAACTTTTATGGTCACGGTTCAGTTCAATTAAGGCCTGGGAAAACTCCACCTTCTGGTAAAATTGCTATCGTATTTGATAGATTTACTCATTCTGGTTCAGGATTTTTCACAGTTAATTCTTATTCTGCTCAAATTGGTGCTAATATTTCTGGAAGAAATAGTGATGAGTCAAGGTATAATGCTAATTCTAAGATATTTACCTATGGTGATATTCCAAAATATACAAGTCCAGTAAGTGGTTCAGAGTTTAGACTTACGGATGTTATAGATTGGCGTCCTTATGTTCAAGATAACACTCATGATGGAACTACTGCAACCACATTCTATCTTGCTAATAATACTGATGCTATAGCGAACTCCTCTATTCTCCTTCCAGATTCAGATGCAACAACAACTCTGGATTATTCATACTATGTTCCAAGAATAGATAAGTTAACTCTTACAAGAGACAGAACGTTTGAAGTTATCAAAGGAACTGCAGCATCTGTTCCTGTTGCTCCACCAGATGCAGAAGATTCAATGACACTTTACACATTGGGTATTCCTGCGTATACATTTTCTCTTTCAGATATTGAAACACGATACATTGACAATAAGCGTTTCACAATGAGAGATGTTGGAAAATTGGAGAAAAGAATTGAAAGAATGGAATATTTTACATCTCTCAATATTCTGGAAAAAGAAACAGCAGCAAGAGACATATCTTCTGATATTGAAAAAGATTCCCTTTTTAATACTACGGGCTCAAGATTTAAGAACGGTATTTTAGTTGATCCATTTGCTGGACACTCAGTCGGGGATGTTGCATTAGATGATTACAAAGCTTCAATCAATTTTAGAGAAAAAAAATTAAGGGCGCCGTTCTTTTCTGACAATTTTAAATTTACATACGATGCAACAACCAGTAATAATACTGTAAAAACTGGTGACCTTATTACTTTACCTTACACAAATACTACATTTGTTGATCAGCCATTATATTATTCATCTTACGCTATCAATCCTTTTAATATAACAAATTTTATTGGTAATGTTAAGCTTGATCCACCATCTGACACTTGGTTTGATGATACAACTAGACCAGATGTTGTTACAAATGTAGAGGGACATCATGATAACTGGGCTTTAAGTCCAAGTGATGGCCGAGTGGGATTTGGTTCTCAATGGAACGATTGGTCTGTAAACTGGTCAGGAGAACAGATTAATCCAGAACCACAAGCTGCAATATCAAATAGTGGGGCAACTACTGTCAGTACAAGAACTACAAAATCAATTTCACAAAATAAAACAAGGTTTGGAATTCAACCAGATAATCCAGTTGAAACTATTATTAAGTCGGTTGGAAATCGTCTTGTTGATATGAGTATAGTTCCTTATGTCAGATCACAAAGAGTAACATTTGCAGCAAAAGGATTGAAACCTTTTACAAATGTATATGTGTATATTGGAAGTACTGATGTAACTGCAAACACAGAACCCGCAAAGAAACTGGTTTTTAGTGCTGCTAATGGAGCATTTCAAGAAGGTGAAGTGGTTAAGGATAGTGCTAACAATCAAGGTATAGTTAGAATTGCATCTAATACTGTTAGTAATGTTGCTACTATTTTTATTACTGACATTACTGGAAACACAAGTGCAACTTTGGCAAGTCCAGTAACATCACAAAATAATAGAGCTACAAACTCTGCTATAGGATTTGCTGCTGCTAATGTAATTACTGGACAAACAACCGGAGCAAACGGAACTATCAGTTCTATTGTAGCAAATACCAGAGGTATTTTATCAAGTAGTATCTCCATAATGCAAACTGATGGTGGTGGTGCGATTGCAGGTGATATAGACATTGTTGCTGGAACATTTAGAACTGGTGATAGAATTGTTAGATTAACAGACCAAGCAAATAATGAACTTGCAAGTACGACAACTGTTGCCGAAGAATTGTTTAAAGCTAAAGGTCTTTTTCAATCCAGAGAAAAATTAGTAGTATCAACAAGAGAGATTTTATCTCGTAGAGAATCTTTAACTAGTGAAGAAATCGTAGTTGATTCTTCTACAAGACGCTCTGGTGTTTCAAATTATCTCAATCCGTTATCACAAACATTTTTTGTTGAACCAAACAACTATCCAATGGGAGTGTTTCTCAAGCATGTGAGTTTATATTTCTCTGCAAAAGATACAAACCTTCCTGTTACTATACAGATTAGACCAGTGGTAAATGGAATTCCAAGTGCTTCACATATTATTCCATTTTCTGAAAAAACACTAAATCCAGATAGTATTACAGCTAATACTTCAACTCCTAGTGCTACAACTTTCATATTTGATTCACCAGTTTATTTAGCTACAGGTGAATACGCGATAGTTGTATTATCTAATAGTTCTAAATCTACTCTTTGGTCTGCATTGATTGGTCAAAATAGTTCTGGAACTACTCGTATAATCACACATCAACCATTCGTAGGAAAACTCTTTGGGCCATCTAACGCTGGAACTTGGAAGGAAGATACTGGAAGAAGTTTGATGTTTAACTTGACCAGATGTGAATTTTCTGGAACTGGTGGAGTTAACAATTATGCTGTGTTTAGTTCTCATGCAAATGGAGCAGCTGGTAATACGGCAAATGTATTGTATCAGACCTTTAAGACAACAACATCTACAATAGAGTTCAGTAATACTGTAGTAAATTATCAATTTAAATCTTTTGATACCACCAATACAGCAGTAGATTATACAGGATTCAGCACAGACCAAAATATTCTACTAACAAGTGGAAGACAGATGACAACAGATACAAATGGTATGTTTCTAGTAAATGCATCAATGTCAACATCAAATAGTCATGTGTCACCAATTATTGACCTTGACCGATTAAGTGTAATAACAATTGATAATGATATAGATGATGCTGGAATTTCTGCAAACGATATTATAATAACTACACTTGGATCTGGTTATACCAACAGTGCAGCTGCAGCTTATACTGGAACAATTTCAGCACCAGATGTTACAGGTGGAACTACTGCAACAGTCAATGTTCAAGTAGAAGTTACCGTATCTGTTAATACTGCAGCTGCAATCGCATCCAATACAATTATTTCTGCAAACTCAGCCTATACAGTCAACGCAAGCGCCGCGGGCTCATTCGTGATTGGTGAAGGTGTAAGGATTGTAGCAAATACTGCAGGTGGAGAAGTTTCTCAATCTATACAATCTGGTGATGCTGCTTATGGAATAATTTCAGATCAAACTTTTTATGGAAGTGATTCTTCTAAAAATGTAGCAACTATTACAATCAAGACAAGTTCAAATAATGCGGGACATTTTGCAAATGATATTATTGTATTTTCAGATAGTACAGCTCAAGATGGGGATCATACAAATTCACAAGTTACTGCAGGGTCAAATACCTTTATGGCTGTGGGTACAGTAACAGGTATTGTGGCAAATGTTGTTCCAATTGTAACTGGTTCTGGATATTTAAAAACTCCTACTGTTACATTGTCTACTAATGCAACTACAAATGCTGTTGCAAATATAGTTGGTGAAAATTCTTCAAGTGGTGGTAACATTAATGCTAAGTATGTTTCTCGTCGCGTAACTCTGGAAGATGGTTTTGATGCATCTGATTTAAGAGTTATATTGAATGCTTACAAACCTTTAGGAACAGGTGTTAATCTTTATTATAAGGTGAGGGCGGAAACTGATCCAGAAGAATTTGATACTAAGAGTTATGTTCTGATGACTCAAGAAACTCCTAGTTCAGTATATTCTGGCAATGAGGGTGATATTAGAGAATATGTATATAAAACTTCTGGTGAGAGTACATCATACACTTCAAATTATACGGATTATGATACATTTAAAAGTTTTGCAGTTAAAGCTGTAATGACTTCTAATAATGTAACTGTAGTTCCAAAGGTTAGAGATATAAGAATAATAGCACTGGATTAACGATGAAAGTAATTCAAACAGAAGACACTAGTTTTGTTAGGGATTTACATTCAAAAGCCCTTATAAACACAGATAGGGTTGCTCTTGAGAATCATCGTAAAAGAAAACAAATAGAAATACAACAAGCTCAAAAGTGGCAACAAATGGAAACTAAAGTAGAAGAATTAAATAATGTAAGAAATGAAATCCTTGAGATAAAGATTCTTCTCCAAGAGGTACTTAATAAGAAGGAGTTGTAATAAATGTCAGCAGAAGTATTACTATCAGATACCTTTGATCAGTGGCGAATGAAAAATAATGAGTGGTTGTCTATGACAAACGACTCTGGCTCTTCTAACTTCATTAAAACAAATGCTACAACCAATTCTACCAGTAACACCACAGGTGCAATAACAACTGCCGGTGGTATGGGTCTTGGTTCAAGTGCGGTTGTTGGAGGAAACTTAACTATTTTTGGTGTCGTAGATGCAGTCGGTACAACAAATTTAGATGCTGTTGATATTGATGGAGCAGTACAAATTGACGGTGCAGTAACAGTCGGGGTTGATGATACTGGATATGACGTTAAGTTCTTTGGTGCTACTGCGGGAAAATATTGGTTGTGGGACGAGTCAGCAGATGGAGTTGTAGCAGTTTCTGACTTACAACAAACTGGTACAATAACAGTTGGTGTAGATGATACTGGGCATGATGTCAAGTTTTTTGGTGCTACTTCTGGTAAATCACTTCTTTGGGATGAAAGTGCTGATAGTTTAATCGTTACAGGAACTACTACTCTTATAGGTACAACAAACCTCGATGCTGTTGATATTGATGGTGCAACACAAATTGATGCTGCAGTAACAGTTGGTGTAAATGACACTGGATATGATGTTAAGTTTTTTGGTGCAACTGCTGGTGCTTATTTGTTATGGGATGAAAGTGCAGATGATTTAATCTTGGCAGGTGCAGCAGCTATAAGCATAGATGCTACGACAGACGCAAGTTCAACAACTACCGGCTCGTTTCACACGGATGGCGGTGTTGGTATAGCTAAGAAATTATATGTCGGCACCGATTTAGATGTGAACGGAGCAACCAATCTTGATGCTGTTGATATTGATGGAGCTGTACAAATTGACGCTACACTTTCAGTTGGTGTAAATGATACTGGATATGACGTTAAATTGTTTGGTGCGACTGCGGGTAAATACTGGTTGTGGGATGAATCTGCTGACAAAGTTGTCGCAGTCTCTGACTTACAACAAACTGGAACTATAACGGTTGGTGAGGATGATACTGGCCATAATGTTAAGTTCTTTGGTGCTACTTCTGGTAAGTCGTTTCTTTGGGATGAAAGTGCTGACAGCTTAATTGTTACTGGTACTACTACTCTTACAGGGACTACTAACCTTGATGCTGTTGATATTGATGGTGCAACACAAATTGATGCTACACTTTCCGTTGGTGTAAATGATACTGGTGCTGATGTCAAGTTCTTTGGTGCAACTGCTGGTGCTTATATGTTATGGGATGAAAGTGCAGATGATTTAATAATAGCTGGCGGTGCTGCTATAAGCATAGATGCTACGACAGATGCCACAAACACAACTTCAGGCACATTTCACACAGATGGTGGTGTTGGCATAGCTAAGAAATTGTATGTCGGTACTGATTTAGATGTAGATGGAACTACTAACTTTGATGTTGTTGATATTGATGGTGCAACACAAATTGACGCTGCAGTAACAGTCGGAGTTGATGGTACTGGATATGACGTTAAGTTTTTTGGTGCAACTGCTAGTGCTTATATGTTATGGGATGAATCTGCAGATGATTTAATTTTTGCAGGTGATGCTGCTATAAGTATAGATGCTACAACAGATTCAAGTTCAACCATTACAGGTACATTTCACACAGACGGCGGTGTTGGTATAGCTAAGAAACTCTTTGTCGGAACAGATTTAGATGTGAATGGAACTACAAATTTAGACGCAGTAGATATTGATGGTGTAACTCAAATTGACGCTGCAGTAACAGTTGGTGTTGATGGTACTGGTCTTGATGTCAAATTCTTTGGTGCAACTGCTAGTGCTTATATGTTGTGGGACGAATCTGCAGATGATTTAATCTTGGCAGGTGCAGCAGCTATAAGCATAGATGCTACGACAGACGCAAGTTC
>ENA-OREN01002118-OREN01002118.1-marine-metagenome-genome-assembly--contig:-NODE-2118-length-21113-cov-7.843221_pt1 | contig 21113 bp, 16 predicted proteins | sample MGYA00248624_ERZ508555 | MGnify/ENA primary metagenome ERZ508555 (study PRJEB26222, sample SAMN06267773) | marine metagenome | isolation source: Saanich Inlet, British Columbia, Canada | place...
CTGGATATGAAGTATGGAACAAGTTGCTGGTTAAGTCCTAACTTTTTGTCAATATCATCAAACTGTTTTTTAAATTCCTTAAAATGAGCAAATGATGGTTTTCTCATTATTTTCAGGGTATCTGCAGATGTATGCTCAGGTGCAACCTTCAGTCTTCCGGAAACGTGACGGGTTAAAAGTTGTACCATGTAATCGTTGATGGATGTGTCTGCCTTCTTGTTATAACTTTTTGTCAGTAGATCATGTCTGATTCCGCTTCCGATAAATGCCTTCTTTACTTTTGGATGCTTATCTACTTTGCGATAGATTTCAGTTAATTGAGAATGGCTTGTGTCCAGGTTGCTACAGACTACAGGATGTATGCATGAAGGCGCGATGCATTTGTCACACGTTTCCTGTACTACGCCCTTCATTTTGTACATGTTGGCAGATGGACCTCCGAGGTCAGAAATATAGCCTTTGAAATCAGGCATATCAACTACCTGATCAACTTCCTTTAAAATAGATTTTTGTGAACGGCTTGCAATGAACTTACCCTGATGTGCCGAAATAGTACAAAAACTGCATCCTCCAAAGCATCCACGGTGCATGTTTATAGAGAACTTAATCATATCGTGGGCGGGTATCGCTCCACGTTTTTTGTATTTAGGATGAGGGAGTCTTGTATAGGGTAAATCAAAGGAAGTGTCTATCTCCTTTTCTGTCATTGTCTGAAAAGGTGGATTTATTATCAGGTTGTTTTCTGCAATATTCTGGATAATCCTGTTCGCAATAACCTTATTTGATTCCTGTTCTACCTGTTTAAAATTAGCCGCAAAGGCTTTCTTGTCTTCCAGACAATTCTGATGTGAATTAATCGTAATATCTTTCCAGTTCTTGTTCTTTGGAACATCTTTACTTTGGTCCCGAATATATGCCGTTTGCTTTACCATAGTCAGTTGATGAAAGGGGACTCCTTTTTCCAGAAGCTTAAGGATCTCTTTCAGCGGTTGTTCCCCCATTCCATAAACCAGCAAATCAGCACCGCTTGTTTCGAGAATAGAAGGTGCCAGTTTGTCCGACCAGTAGTCGTAATGTGTAACCCTTCTTAAAGAAGCCTCTATTCCTCCAATTACAACAGGGACATCCGGATAAATGGATTTTAAGATCCTGGAATATGTGTTAACTGCATAATCAGGACGAAAGCCGGACTCCCCCCCGGGAGTATATGCATCTGTCGAACGGATTCTTTTATTGGCGGTGTAATGGTTTACCATGGAGTCCATGCAGCCCGCTGTTACTCCAAAGAAAAATCTGGGTCTGCCGAGCTTTTTAAAATCACGCAGATCATCCTTCCAGTTGGGTTGAGGTATAATAGCGACTCTGTATCCTTCACTTTCGATAACCCTGCCAATTACGGCAGGTCCAAATGACGGATGGTCAACGTATGCATCACCGGAAATAAGAATAACATCAAGCTCTCCCCAGCCACGCATTTCCACTTCCTTTTTTGTAGTGGGAAGCCATTTCGTTATGTCCTGTAGTTCTTTCATGAATATAAGAATGTTGAAATAATAATTCGGTATTTATTATATCCAAAAAGGAATAAGAATACAGCAAGTTCTCAATGAGCAGAGGGAGTCCTCTCTTTTTTAAAACTTGCTGAGTATAAATATTCACTGTAGTAAAATTTGTACAAAATTATACTTGAATTGGCCTTTAAGCGTCGTTAAGGTAAATTCCACTTTAATAACTCGGATTGCAATCTAAAAGAAACAGAGACACCGTATGGCAAAGATTTCAAATAATTATGTCCTAGCTGCAGATGTAGGCGGGACCAATACGAGGATGGCAGTTGTAAGTGAAAATGGAGATATTCATACGCTCTTAAAAAAATCTACACATTGCAAAGAAGGCAGGGACGAGATGATCAGCTTTATTGTCTCTTTTGCAGGAGAAACAATCGAAAAATCAAAGCTGCCAAAAGAGGAAATATGTGGGATGGGGATTGGGTTTCCAGGCCCCTTAAATGCTGAGGCAGGCACAATCTTCAACCCTCCTAATTTAAGCGGCTGGGATAACGTACCATTAAGGGCCATTCTCGAAAAAGAGTTGAAAGTACCTGTTGCAATTGAGAATGATGCGAATGCAGCTGCACTCGGAGAATGGTGGAAAGGTGCCGGGTCAGGAACAGGCAGCCTGTTTTGTATTACCCTCGGTACAGGTGTTGGAGGCGGTATTATCCTGGATGGAAAAGTCTGGCATGGTGCATCATCTATAGCAGGTGAAATAGGACACACGACCGTTATAAGAGATGGAATACAATGTACCTGTGGAAATATTGGATGCCTCGAAGCCTATGCCTGTTCGGGAGGTATTCTAAAGAGAGTAAACGATGCATTATTGGAAGGAGGAGGCAGCGGTAGTGTTGAACCACTTACGAACCTTAAACAGGTGGATGCAATGGTCATGCAGGGCAATGAGATTGTCCTTAATGTAATCAAGGAAACCGGAGTTATTCTGGGCATTGCAATAGCAAATATTGCAAACCTGCTAAACCCGGAAATGATCGTTTTGTTTGGTGGTGTAACTAACCTGGGAGAGCATCTTGTTGTACCGTTGAAGGATGAAGTTAAAAGGAGAGCATTTAAAAAGGCGACGGAATCTCTAAGGATAGAATTATCACAACTGGGTGATAATAGCGGCGTACTCGGTGCAGCAAGAAATATCCTCTCAAAATTGTAAAATTAAACATGCTTTTGAATTATACAGAGTTTTGGAACTTATGTTTTGAGAATTGTTATACGGAAGGTGTGCAGGAGTATATACGGTTCATCCGGTCGCGCTAAAGACTTTGGATAATCTGGCGTTCCTCTGGATATGGCGTTTCAGATTTGTGTCGGTCTCTTCAAGCCGGTGGGCAAGAGTTTCAAGTATTTTTCTCATAAAATTAATGTCATTTGTTAGATTGAATTCAAACGTTTCCTTGTCCATAGTGTGAAGCTTACATTTTGTGTGAGCCGTTGCCGAAGCGCTTCGTTTGCTTCCGGTTATTAAAGACATCTCTCCAAAAAAATCACCTTCGTCAAGTGTGGTTAGAGTGATGTCTGTGTCTCCGACTTTTTTTACTATGTTTACCCTTCCGGAATCAATGACATACATCTCTTTGCAATCCTCTTCGTTTTCTTTAAATATGATATCACCTTCTTTGAAGAGTATCTTCTTTCTTGTGTATAACAAACCTTTTGTGCCCATTGTCAGAAAATCCTTAGAAACGTACTAATAGTTGAAATACTATATTTCCTTTAAATTAAGTCGCCTTGTAATCCGTTTTGCCGTTATTCTATTGATTTTACCATAGTGTGTCAACATAGATTTACGGTATTGGTATACTTAAGCGGTATGTAAACAGAGAGTATATTTTTTTGTTCTGATAGAACAGTGTATCTGCAACTTTTTTATCTAAACTTTTTGCTTGTTCTGACGAAAACCATAATAGTGTATGTTGTTTTTTTAATTTTATTATTATATTGATATTCTTATGGTTTTTTTTTTACAATGCCACTGGCGGCTTTGTTTGTTTAATATATTAAATATCAATGACTTGGAGAAATCTGGATGTTGCTAAAAAAATTATTAGGTGAAATTCTGTCTGAAATGGGATTTGTTACAAAACAAAACCTTGAAGAGGCTTTAATAAAACAGAGGGAGATGCACAACGAAGAAGTGCTACCGGAGCGGCTACAGAGAACCAGGTTAATTTCTGAAGCACGATTGGCGACAAATACAACTCCAGCACTGGGTCAAATATTGGTCGATATGGGAGTTACCACAAAGGATCAACTTGAACAGGCCATGAGAAAACAGGAGAATTTGGCTGAAGTTTACAAGTCGTTGGAAAGTGAAAAACTGGGAGCAGTTGTAGAGAAGTGTTCGATAATTAATTCTACCTTGAATATAGCAGAGGTATTAGAAAATATAATGAAGTACGCAAATCTTGTTACAAATTCAGCTGCAAGTACGATGATGCTGCTGGATGAAGAAACTGGAGAATTGGTATTCAGTGTTCCGACAGGACCAAAGTCTGATAAGTTGACAGATATTCGTATCCCACCAGGGAAAGGAATCGCTGGCTGGGTTGCTGTAAATGAACGACATCTTTTAATTCCTGATGTCAGTGAAGATCCAAGGTTTTACGGGAAAGTTGATAAAATAACCGGGTATCAAACAAAATCAATACTTTGTGTTCCGCTTAGGACAAAAACAAAAATGATAGGTGTATTGGAGGTTATAAACAAAGCTGATGGTTTTCCTTTTACCGAAGAGGATGCCATGTTACTTAACTTCTTTGCAAACCAGGTTGCTGTGGCAATTGAGAATGCCAGATACTACGGTGAGTTAAAGCATAAATATGAAGAAGAAAAACAGATGCAGGAAAAATATGCAGAGATAGAAAAGCTTCGGGCTTTGGGTTTAATGACATCCGGTATAGCGCATGATTTCAATAATATGTTGGCAATAATTACAGGGAATATAGATCTTATCGAAAATGAAGAAGACAAAGATAAGATATTAAAAAAGGTACAAATAATCAAGAAAACTGCATTGGGTAGTGCCAAAACAATTAAAAGGCTACAGAAATATGCAAGGACAAAGAATGACGCATTACAGTCTCAGACGATCAATTTTAATCGTCTGGTGAGAGATGCTATAGAAATATCAACTCCGATGTGGAAAGACGGCCCGCAAGAGAAAGGATTTAGTATAGAAATTGTAGATACTCTTACGGAAAATGAACTAATGGTACTCGGGGATGATACTGATTTGAGAGAGGCTATAATTAATATGATATTCAACTCTGTAGATGCAATGCCACAGGGTGGAAAAATAGATATAGCAACGTATACGAAAAATGAAAGTGTATATCTAGAGTTGTCTGATAATGGAACCGGGATGACTGAAGAAACAAAAGACAGAATATTTGATCCGTTTTTTACAACAAAAGGTATAACTCATGGTGGACTGGGGATGAGTATGCTGTACGGAACAATCAAAAGGCATAACGGATCAGTAGATATAAAGACAGCGCCAGGACAAGGTACAACGTTTACGATAGTATTGCCAAAGGGAAAAGAAAAAATAGAAAGGGCTAGCGAAAAAACAAGTCATTCTATTAAGGCTGAAGAAGTGAATATACTGATAATAGATGATGAACCAAGAATAAGCGCTGTGCTGTCAGAAATACTATCAAAACAGGGTCATCAAACCTCTGTTTGTGATAGTGGTAAAGACGGAATAGATGCATTGAAAAATGGTGGTTATGAGATACTGATAACGGATTTGGGAATGCCTGATACATCTGGGTGGGAAGTAATCAATATTGCCAAACAGATTGAGCCAGGTATTATAACTGGAGTTATAACAGGGTGGGATATATCAGAAGCAGAAGCAAAGCAGAAAGGGGTAGATTTTTTAATAACTAAACCATTTGAATCAAACCAAGTAGTTCGAGTAGTAGCAAATGCTGTAAAACTTAAAAAACAGGTTAATAAATAAGTGTTTTTAATTTTAAAAAGAACTCTGTTCATATCTGTATTATTGTTTTTTGCCGGCTGTACTTACCCTCCATATCACTATAGTTTTTCACTTATAGATCCTTATGTAGAAGATCTCAAATTCGAAGATAAGGATGTTTCATTCCAATTTTCTCCTACTGCCGAATATATTTGGGTATCTATATATAACAAGACAGAAGGCAGCATTCATTTTGATGTTAACAAGACGGAATACATTGGCCCTTTGGGAGAATCTCACAGTATTCTGTATGGATGGTGGTATGCGCTTCAAATGAAGGATTTTGTATATAACTACCAATATATAGATCCAATAAGGATTGATACAAAATCAACGACTGAGGGAAAGATATGGATCAACATATGGCCGGGGCCAGGAGGGGATATTGGTGAGGGGTGGACATCTGTTAAAGATTCGGATATTGACTACATGGATCATAGTATGCTTCCGGAGTACCCTTTTCAAGGAAATGGAATAGAGCTTAAAGACTCTACTTTTATTCTTATCTTGCCTATCCAGTTTGACTCTCACACGAAAAACTACGAATTTATGTTTATGATAACAGATGTAGAAGTGGTTGAGCGTAAGAAAGGCCGGAAGATTTCAGACCATTAATTAATGGTTTCGATATGTAAAAACAATCTTGGATATGCAAATGGGGTTTTTGCATATCTTAAGCTGTGCCATAAGCTTATGTCAGAATTCACTTGACTTACCTTCTGTGGATAGTTATATAGACCTTGAGACAGTCTCGCTGAAATGAGCACCCGTTATTGCCGTAGGTTATGTTGGAAGCATAATTACCTTGCGGATAGTGACGATTGGTTTGTGGTGAGTTTCTGTAAGCGCTAATAATGAACACTTACATTGTTGTCATAGTATTTTCTTCACAATGAGATTAATAAAATGATTATTAGAAAACTGGTACCTACCTTTATTATCTTGGTTTTTCTCTCTTTCGTTCTAATCAGCGGCAACCTTTACAGTCAAGCGATTAAGAGTGAAGAGCCAACGTCAAGACGAGTGGAGCACTCCGATGATGTAAAAAAGAACCCTGCTGACGATCTGTATGATATTACAATTCTTAAATCCAATATAAATGCCTTAAAAGAAGAATTAAAGATAGTCAACGCCACAATAGAGAAATTAATTGAAGACAAGACAAAGGCAGAGGCTTTAGATTTAGTTACAAAGCAAAAGGTTATTGGCGAAAAAAGGATTAATATTTTAAATGAAACCATAAGAGTTAGAACTGAGACAAAAGACAAGGCGGGCAATTTAGCAAAGGCACTCTCGGTTGCCTCAACACTGACTGAAAGAAAAAAAAATATAAAGGATGAAGCCGACCAGCTGCCTGCATCCCAATTTGAAGGTATTCAAAAAGAAGTGGAACTGCTGAGGGCAGGATTACAGGCAACTCTATCAGTTGTTAAGGAAAAGGAAACATATCTTTCGACGTCAAAAACATCTTGTGATGCGTCAAGATCAACACTTGAAGAAGAAAGAGAGAAACTTAATGAGAAGCTGGAAAAGATTACAAGTCGGACACCATCAACACAAGAGGAATCAGATGAAATTGATATTACAAAACGTAGTTTAGAAAACGAGATTAAATTAAAGGACGAAAAGGTTAATCTGTTATTGGTCCAAACCGAGCTGGCAAGACGTAATTTGCAAATAGCCCAGATTCAAAGGTTAAATAAGCAGTTGAAAATAGATGTTAATGCGGGAATTGCTGACATCTTATCAGTGAAATTTAAAGAAGCGGATCTGCAGAGAAAGTCAAAAGAAGCTGAAGAGGCTAAAAAGGCTGAGGAAGAGAGACGAGGGCTTGCCGAAGAGGACAGAGCAAGCGCAGAATTAGAGAAAAAGGTAGCGTTAAAGAAAGAGGAGATTGCCGTACAGAAGCAATTAGAGGAGACATCACCTGAAAGGAAAAGGGTTTTAGCGGTTGAGGCAGATGTACATAAGCAGCAGGGAATTATAGCGACAATAAAGAATGAATTAATCACTACGAGTAATGATAGGCATAAAGACCGCACAGAATTTAGAAAGATACAAAAAGAGATTGAAGAAATACTTGTCGGTGAAAATACTCCTGATGAGATTACTGTTGAATTAGACATAATCAGCATGGATATTCAGAGAATAGAGGACAAGGCACAGGCTATTCAAAGTTTGTTAACTGCTGCAGAAAAACAAAAATCCATCATAATTGAAAGTTTAAAGAGCTCACGCTCCGATCTTTTACCAACCGTACCTGGAGAAAAATCAAACATAGAGAGGGAAGCGGAAGACTTCTCAGATAACGCGCTGGGCGTACAGTTGATAAAACTTGCTGATTTACGCGTTAAACATATCGAGGAGCAAAACCTCCTCGTAGAGACAAAGATAGACGGGTTGAATGAGCGGCTGGAACTGAATAAGGTTTTATTAGATGAATTAATAAAAACACGGGAAACCCTTTCTGAAATACGGGCCGCAAATGTCTGGGCAAGACGTGAGAGCATGGTATCAACCAATACGGTGATAGTGGGTGTAACCGATTTAAAGGCCCTAAAGGACAAACCTTTTGATTTTTATAAGGAGTCAGTTCAGAATTTAAAGGAACTGAGTATCTACCTGTCGAAAACTGAAAACATACCGGCATTCGTTATAAAAGTAATTATTATAGTTTTTGTTATCTTTTTTTCTTTCTTTGTCAGGAGATTCCTTAAGAGATGGGCAAAACATGAAATAGAAAGATTTATGGCAATGGCACCGCGAACGTTTTTCTCGTTCGAGCTTTTGCCAGGTCTACTCCGCATTATGCGGAATACATTAACCATGTTCTTTCTGTTCGTAATATCACTCACAATATCACTTACCGTTCCTTCTCATGCACCGATAATCCTTTCTGTCGTTTATGGATTTGCAATTATTTCTGTTTATAAATTTTTAAGGGCTACTGTTATTGAATCATTCAGTCCGTATACAGGCGTGAGACGATGGGTCCCTATTACTTACTCTTCTGCAAATCATATCTTCAAAGGGTTAAATATAATCCTTCTCTTTTCAGTAATAACAGTAACATTAATATCTGTTTTAAATGCGCATGGTTATAAACAAGATGTTGTTGAATTGCTATGGTTCATTTACCGGGTAGCTACTATTTCTCTTGCTGTCTGGATAGCGGCCAGGCAAAGGTCGGTTTTGCTGAAGATATTACCTTATTATGAGAGTGCTATTGGTAAGTTCATTAATAAGGTAATTAATATCCTTTATCCATTACTTATTGCGTTTGTTATCCTGCTTTTTACTATACGAAGTCTTGGGTATGTGCAATTAACATACATCTTCATAGTAGTACTTATCAAAAGTGTGATCGTAGCAATCATTGCTTACGCTGTATACCGGGTTTTTTTGAGACGTCTGTCATCATCAAAGGAACGTAAGTTAGAGTTGAGAAGACAGCTTGATGACAAGGAATTTGCATCCGAGAAGATATCTTTAAATACGGCGTTCAGGATTTACAGGGGCATACTGGATTATGGTATTTTAGGTATTGCGGTAGTCATAATTCTTGGAATGTGGGACAACACATTTAAAGATATTGTAAGTTCACCGGCAGCTCCACTGTTATTTCGTAATGTTTATGAAAATGTTGCATATGTGTTTATTTCGATAAAGAACGGTTTGACGTATAAGTTCACACTTGCAGAGGGCAGATATACAACTCCCTTTAAGATGTTAATCGCTATTTTAGTCCTGGTGGCAGCCTTCATATCTACCAGATATATAAAAAATGTATTGCGAACAAAAGTTTATGAAAAAGCCCAATTAGAGCAGGGTGCCCGTCACGCAATTTCGTCAGGGGTAACATATTCTATAATTGCCGTGGCGGCACTCATAGGTTTGAATATCGCGGGGATTCCTTTAAAGAGCCTTACTATATTTGCCGGGGCATTCGGTATTGGTCTGGGCTTTGGGATGCAGAATATAATCAACAATCTTGTAAGTGGTATTATAATCTTCTTTGAAAAACCAATAAAGATTGGCGATGTAATAACTCTGGATAAGGAAATTGCAGGCAAGGTTGAAAAGATCAGTATTAGAAGTACCATGATAAATACCTTTGACAGGAAAACAGTGGTTGTGCCAAACTCAAAGTTCCTGGAGAGTAATGTAGTAAACTGGGTTCATGGTGGTGACATGTTACTAAGGTCTAAAATAGTAGTAGGTGTCGCGTACGGTTCAGATACTGAACTGGTAAAGAATTGTCTCCTTAGTGTGGTGGATTCACATCCAGATGTGAAAAAAGATCCAGCGCCGGTAGTACGTTTTGCGGAATTTGGGGAAAGTTCATTAAATTTTGAATTGTATTTCTGGGCTCATATACTGGATAGATGGATGGCGATCAGCGACCTGAATTTTGCAATTGATAAAATGTTCAGAGAAAATAACATCGAAATACCATTTCCTCAGAGAGATCTGCACATTCGTTCCGGAAAACCTGTAGAAGAGAATTTTACTACGTTAGTTAATAATGATAAAAATGTAGATTTGAAGAATCACCAAATAGATGGATAAGTTTGTGAAGGATAGCAATCATGCCTTGAGTCGTTTTAGAGCAAGCACTGGTTTTCATCAAATTATTAATCATATAGAATTTTACCACTTCCAGTTTCCCCTATTTTCTACCTGTAAAGTACAGCCATTGAAGCACATCGGCGTATTATACTGAAGGCCTTGCAAATCTATGAAGATATTGGTGAAACGTTAGCATCAGCATAAATCATTTCTCTTGACCTTGGAAATTTTATCAATATAATTGAACAGTTTCTTGTCTTTACATTTGTAAATATTGTTCCGTTTAGCCGTATTTATAAAATATATTAACAACAATCTGTTGATTTGTTAATAAATGATAGCGTGTTGTATGATTTGCAGAATGTATTAGTTTATTAGTATATACTTGAAAAGGAGGGTAAATATTATGGCATTGGATCCCACTAAACATGCGGATTGGGAAATTGCGGAAGATTCTGAAGCTGGGATGAAGACCGTTTATCAGCTGGCTGACCAGTTGGGTATTGAGAAGGACGAACTGCTGCCTCACGGGCACTACGTGGCAAAAATTGATTTTAACAAGGCTATTAACCGACTTGGTAGTAAGCCGGATGGAAAATATGTGGATGTGACTGCAATCACACCAACTCCTCTGGGTGAAGGAAAGTCCACTACAACTATGGGGCTTGTACAGGGTCTGGGAAAAAGAGACAAAAATGTCGTTGGTGCTATTCGCCAACCGTCCGGCGGACCTACTATGAATATCAAAGGTTCTGCTGCTGGTGGAGGGCTTTCTCAGTGTATTCCATTAACTCCTTTTTCTCTGGGACTGACAGGAGACATTAATGCAATAATGAATGCACACAACCTGGGTATGGTGGCACTTACATCCAGAATACAGCATGAGTATAACTACAACGACGAACAGCTTGCCAAAAGGAATCTGAAACGCCTCGATATTGATTCCAATAATATTAATTTCAAGTGGATTATAGATTTTTGTGCCCAGTCGCTTCGAGATATTACTATCGGTATTGGTGGTAAAATGGATGGGTTCATGATGCAGTCAGGGTTTGCTATTGCCGTCTCTTCCGAGATTATGGCGATACTCTCGGTCGCAAAAGACTTAAGGGATATGCGTGAACGGATGGGTAAAATTGTGCTTGCCTATGATAAGTCAGGAAAACCTGTAACAACTGCCGATATAGAAGTTGATGGAGCTATGACTGCGTGGATGGTAGATGCGCTTAATCCAAACCTGATGCAGACTATTGAAGGACAGCCGGTATTGGTTCACGCCGGGCCTTTTGCTAATATCGCCATCGGCCAATCCTCTATCATTGCGGATCGGTTGGGATTGAAGCTGGGTGATTATAATGTGACTGAATCCGGTTTTGGAGCGGATATAGGATTTGAAAAATTCTGGAACCTGAAATGCCGTTTCTCAGGAAATAAACCTAATGCGGCCGTTCTGGTTGCTACTATCAGGGCTCTTAAATGCCATGGTGGAGCACCTATTCCTATTCCGGGGCGTCCTCTTGATCCGGTTTACAAGGAAGAGAACGTTGAATGGGCTGTGAAAGGGGCGGAAACGAATCTGCTTCATCTTATTAATGTAGTAAAGAAGGCCGGTATCAACCCTGTAGTTTGTATAAATCATTTCTACACAGATACGGATGATGAGGTAAAAGCGGTACGAAAGGTGGTAGAAGATGCCGGGGCTCGTGTTGCTCTTTCCAAACATTGGGAAAAGGGTGGAGAAGGAGCCCTGGAACTGGCTGATGCTGTGATCGATGCATGCAACGAAGAGACCAACTTCAAGTTCCTCTATGAACTGGAAACTCCATTAAGAGAGCGTATAAATATGATTGCGACAGAGGTATACGGCGCTGACGGAGTAGATTATGCTCCGGCTGCTCTGACAAAGATCAAGGCGATGGAGGCAGATCCTGAAGTTTCCAAGCTGGGGATATGCATGGCTAAGACGCATCTTTCCCTTTCGGATAACCCAATGCTCAAGGGTGCTCCAAAGGACTGGAGATTGAATATTCAAGAGATATTGACATTCAAGGGAGCTGGATTTGTAGTTCCATTTGCTGGAACAGTGAAACTCATGCCAGGTACTTGCTCAGATCCTGCTTACAGACGTGTGGATGTAGATGTGGAAACAGGTAGAGTAAAGGGACTTTTCTAGGTTAGACTGCTTAGGCATTGTTAATATAAGTAGTGTTAGAAAGTTGTTAATAGTGAGAGGGCTATATTTTGTTGTATACGAAATATAGCCCTTCTTGCAAAATGGGCTTTAAGGGCCTTAATAGAAACTGGATATTATTTTAGTAGGAAGGATTTATTTACATCATGGAATTATATAGCAATAGATTTACGAGAAATATTTTGAAGTTATCAATAATTGGTTTAATCTTTATTCTTTCTTGTGGGAAGGTCGAAGAGCAGATAGTTGATGATGGAACCGTTCAGTGGTACACCAAGCTCGGGTTTAAAGAAGATATGTTGAAAATAAAGAGTGATACAACTCTTCTGACGCGTAGAATGGGTGAAGGTGATTGGGCTGATGCGGTAGAGTTGTGCGATTCATTAGAGAAGTCCTTTGCCGCACTAAATCTTTCCCGTGATGATATACCGGAAGAATATTTTGAACTTCAACAGATGTTTAATGTTAGCTTGGCAAAGATTAAACAGACGTGTCAGGCGGAAGATTTCAACGCCTCTGATGATAGATTAAGAGCATTGAAACAGTCCTGTAGCTATTGTCACCGTATTCTTCGTAAGGAGCTTGACAGGATGAATATGGAAACGGATTTTGAAGTGGCAGTGGACAAGATATATAAAGGCAAGCCACCGGTAACTGTTAAATAGAGGGAAACCATGAAGGTATTGGTAACTGGCGGTGCAGGGTTTATTGCATCTAATCTTGTAGATAATTTAATTTCTCAAGAACATGATGTAGTAATAATTGATAATCTGACTACGGGTAAAAAAGAAAATATTAATTCAAAGGCAACTTTCTATAAAGAGGACATTTGTAATGCAGAAAGTCTGGAGAAAATATTTGCAGAAGAAAAGCCCGATATTGTCAACCACCATGCAGCGCAAGTTGACTTGAGGAAATCGGTAGTGGACCCCTTATATGATGCACAGGTGAATATAATGGGGTCCTTAAACCTGATAAACATATCAAGTAAGCATAATATAAAGAGATTCATATATGCTTCTACCGGTGGTGCTGTGTATGGTGAACCCAGGTATCTGCCGGTAGATGAAAAGCACTTAGTAGATCCTCAATCGCAATATGGTGTGAGCAAGCATACCGTTGAACATTATTTGTTTGTTTTCCTGCAAACCCATAACCTGCCTTACACTGTTTTGCGGTATCCTAATGTTTACGGCCCCAGACAAGACCCTCATGGCGAAGCTGGTGTTGTTGCGATATTTACAGAACAGATGCTTGATGGTAAACAATCAACGATTTTTGGTGATGGGACAAAGACAAGAGACTATGTCTATGTAGGTGATTTGGTAAATGCAAATATGAGTGCTATGTTTAATGAATCAGACCTGAGTGGAGAAATATATAACCTTGGTTGGGGTAAAGAGGTAAAAGATATTGAAGTCTTCGAGGCCGTCAGAGATGCTTTAGGTCTCAGCGTGGAACCGCTATTTGACGAGAAACGTCCGGGAGAAATAGACCGGACCTGCTTAACTAATGCTAAAGCAGCAAAAGGGCTGGGTTGGAGCCCTAAAGTGCAATTCCGAGAAGGAATAAAACTGACAACTGATTTTTATAAGGAAAGAAGAATACAGACATCTTAAAGTAATAATTATCGTGTCAAAAAGCAAATTACCTCTTTGTCCACTGGAAGCCTGCTCTTGCACCCTTTCGGCCGTACTTTTTACGCTCTTTCATCCTGCTGTCTCTAGTCAAGAGATTGGCGCCCCTTAAGCTTTCTGTCAGCAATTCATCTGCTTTAAGAAGGGCCTTGGAGACACCAAGAGAAATGGCTCCGGCCTGACCGGTTGAACCTCCGCCACGGACATTTATGTAAACGTCATATTGTCCTTCTGTATTTGTGGTCTGTAGTGGCAATTGAGCTTCGTTTCTATCGCGATCTCTGCCAAAGTATTCACCCAACTCTCTGCGGTTTACGATAAATTTTCCGGTGCCTTTTCTGATTCTGGCCCTTGCGACAGAAGACTTTCGTCTGCCAGTTCCCCATATGAATTTTGTTTCGTCAGTCATTTTGTTTCCTTATAAATAATTAAATTTCCAGAGTTTTGGGCTGTTGGGCTTCGTGAGAATGATCCGGGCCAGCATAAACTTTTAATTTTTTTAACATAGCACTACCGAGTTTTGTTTTTGGCAACATCCTTTTTACTGCTAAAGTTACTATTCTGTCCGGATGCTTATCCATCCATTTTTTTATAGGAATCTCCTTGAATCCTCCAGGATAGCCTGAATGAGAATAGTAAACCTTTTCATTCATCTTGTTGCCTGTTAATTTTATTTTTTCGGCGTTAGTAACAACAACAAAATCACCGGTATCAACATGCGGAGTGTATATTGGTTTGGTTTTTCCCTGAAGAATCATCGCAATGCGACTTGCCATTCTTCCCAGAACTTTATCGGTGGCATCAACTACATGCCAGTCTCTCTGTACGTCTTCTTTCTTAGCTATAAAAGTCTTAATCATGGTTTTGTGTCGATCTCAATAAAAGTGATTTGCAAAGTGTTAGTGCTGTTCCTTCGCCTGAAGAATTTAAACACTATCATATATCACACAAGCGGTTACCTGTCAATATTTTTATTTGATTTAATCAAGAAAGTCATTAAAATAGCACTTTTCAAAAGAAAGGGTGCATTTTGCAAAAAATAGATATCTTTTTCCCGTCTCTAAAACACCAGATATGGCGATGGACTTATTACTTCTTCAATAAAAAAGAGGTTACACTATCAGTAGAGAAAAGGAAAGGAGAATGTAAAAGATGTGGCGGTTGCTGCCATACTTCGTTTCGATGCTCCAGCCTTTCATTTGATGAAAATGGTCATGCAATGTGTAAAGAGCATGATCGTAGGCCTCATATGTGTAAACTATACCCATTTAGTGAAAGAGATCATTTTTCGCATCTGAAGGACAAATGCGGGCTCTGGTATGACGAATGACTTATCCTGTTCGCGAATAGTTTCCGCTTTATTATCACCAGTTGAATGGCTATCGGTAGTTATCACAACGTGACAGGGAACTTTATCTGTGAAACTATTGTAGCAGTATTTAGCTGTTTTGATTAAGATAAAAGAAGTTGGAATTTTACATACTCCTGTTCACTCCGGCAATAAATCAATAGAGAGGAGATTTTTTTGATGAAGAAGACCAGAATGAAAATTTTTATAATTTCCGCAGTACTCTTTTTTTGTACAAATTCCTTTGGCCAAAAACTGGCACTGGATGTAAGAGAGCACACACTCGACAACGGTATAAAATTATTGATGTTGGAGAAACATGATGTTCCTATAGTTTCACTCAGAATCGTCTACAAGGTTGGTTCTGTAAATGAGCATCCCGGGATTACAGGTGCATCTCATCTGTTTGAACATATGATGTTTAAGGGTACGGAAATTTTCGGAACTAAAGACTACGATAGCGAAAAACCTCTTCTGGCAAAAGAGGATGAACTCATTTCTGGTATTACAGCTGAGAAATCAAAGGGGAATGAGACAGACAGTAAAAAACTAGAAAGATTGCAAGAGGAATTGGAAGGGGTATGGAAGACGCAAAAGGATTTGATTGTTAAGGATGAAATGTGGTCTATCTATCTCAAGAATGGCGCTACAGGACTTAACGCATCAACAGGGAACGATGCAACGTATTATTATTGTAACTTGCCGTCAAACAGACTTGAATTGTGGGCATTTATGGAGTCTGACCGTATGAAAAATCTCGTTTTGAGAGAGTTTTATTCTGAAAGAGACGTTGTAATGGAAGAGAGACGTATGCGTACGGAAAACAGCCCGTTCGGTTTACTAATAGAGCAACTGAATGCCGCTACTTTTACGGCTCATCCTTATAGCTGGCCTGTTATAGGTTGGATGTCAGATATCCAAAATATGAAAAAGGCAGATGTTTCAGAGTATTTTGAGCAATACTATTCTCCGAACAATGCGGTGATCGTTGTCGTTGGGGATATAAATCCTGATGAAGTTATTGATCTTATTGAAAAACACTTTGGTGATATCGAACGACAACCTGCTCCGCCAGAGGTTACGACTGTAGAACCCGAACAAATAGGAGAGCGTAGGGTTTATGTAGAATATGATGCCAACCCCGTGTTATCTATTGCTTACCATAAGCCTGCAATTGGCCACCCGGATCAATACGTATTTGATGTTATAGAAGCAATCCTTTCAACCGGGAGAACCTCGAGGTTGTATAAAAGCTTGATAGAAGAAAAACGTATTGCCGTAATGGCTCACGCGTATGGTGGGGCATCCAAGTATGCCGATACCTTCATCTTCTTCTCTTCGCCTCGACATCCCCATACAGCAGAAGAGGTTGAAGAAGCAATATATGAAGAGTTGGAAAAACTGAAAACAACTCCTGTAACTGACCATGAACTTCAAAAAATTAAGAACCAATTGGAAGCTGGCTTCGTAAGGAGCCTGGAATCTGCATCGGGACTTGCAAGTGAAATATCATCGTACGAAGCAATTGCCGGATGGAGATACATTAATACGCTTGTAGAAAGGACAGTAGCTGTGACTCCGGAAGACATTATGCGTGTTGCAAATAAATATTTTAAGAAGACCAACAGAACGGTAGCGATCTTAGTGAATAATAAAAAGAAAGGAAAGGAAGCCGCTCATGAAAACAAAGGAAGTTAATTTTTCACTAAACCATCTGTTTATTTTGATTCTTATATTGTCAAGTTTATCTATTGGGCACACAAAAACAGTTTTTGCGTATGATGAGCATAGCGGGCAGGCGATTGAGCCTGTTATGACGGCGCCTCAATCTGAGGGAGCAAAGATAGTATCTGCATTTGAATACGAACCAATTGAATTTACTCCGCCAAAGCCTGAAAGAGTGGTTTTGGACAATGGCATGATTCTTTATCTTCTTGAAGACCATGAGTTGCCTCTATTCAAAATTGCTGCCCATTTCAGGACAGGTGCCATTTATGAGCCTGAAGAAAAGGCGGGACTTGCGAGTCTGGTTGGAAGCGTAATGAGAAGAGGCGGTACAAAATCAAGAACACCGGAACAGATGAATGAAGAGTTGGAATTTATTGCCGCATCTGTTGAGACGGGGATTAGCAGAGAATCAGGTAGCGCATCCCTCTCTACAATGAAGAAGGATATTGATAAAGGTCTGGAGGTTTTTGCGGATGTGCTGATGAATCCTGCTTTCCCTGAGGATATGATCAGGAAGGAGAAAGATGAAATACTGGAGGATATCAGAAGAGAAAATGATACTCCAAGAAAGATCATCTTTAGAGAGTTCAGGAAGATAATGTATAAGGCAGATCATCCGTACAGTAGAAAAATAATAGGATATAAAGATACTGTAGAAAATATAACCAGAGATGACATGGTTGCTTTTCATAAAAAGTACTTTCGCCCGAACAATGTTATTATGGGAATATCAGGTGATTTTGATACTCAGGAAATATTAGAAAAGCTAAAGGACGTTTTTGCAGATTGGGAAAAAACAGAGATAGATTTTCCGGAAGTACCTGCCGTTGAGAAGAAATTCCAGAGGTCTATAAATTATATTTACAAAGATGTAAACCAGGCCAGTGTGGTTTTTGGGCACATAGCCATCAACCGGTTAAATAAAGACTATTTTCCAATCAAAATTATGAACTTTATCCTTGGCGGCGGAAGCTTTACTTCCAGAATACCAAGCAAAGTCCGTTCAGACGAAGGACTTGCGTATTCGGCGTACAGTGGATTTCATACGCCAAGGGATCTTGGTTTCTTCTTCGCATCGTGCCAGACTAAGAGCGAGTCGACAGTAAAAGCCATAAACTTTGCCCTGGATGAGGTAAGGAAAATCAGGGAAGAATACGTCGGTGATGATGAATTAGAGCTGGCAAAGGATACATATATAAATCAGTTTATCTTTAAATTTACATCAAGTGCCAGTATCGTTGGTCAAATGGTAGGGATAGAATATGAAGGCCTGCCATTAGACTATCTTGATACCTATGTAGAAAATATAGAGGTAATTACCAAAGAAGATATAGCTCGTGTTGCAAAAGAGTATTTGCATCCCGATGATATCAAATTGCTCGTTATTGGCGATATGGAGCAATTTGATAAACCGTTAAGTGAGTTTGGGGAAGTAAATACAATTGAGTTGAAAAGTGAACAGGAATAACAGATAGATACTTTATGATACCGGACACCCGTACCTCGGTTGTCCGGTATCAGCATCAAGAACCCTCTTTAGTATCTAGCATTTACAGGATTAGAGACGTTAAATGCCCCTCCTTAAAAAGAAAAATATTCTTATTACCGCCGGTTCAACTCGTGGCTATCTGGACGCCGTTCGTTACATAACCAACACATCAACAGGGAAGCTCAGCAGTGAAATAGCGTATGAAGCAATGAGTCGCGGTGCGGTTGTTACATATGTATACGGTACAGATAGTCTGTTTCCTGTGATTCAAGATCGTGATGACATAAGACCTTCACAGCTTAAGTTAATCGAGATTGAAACGAATGACGATCTGGTTAAGGTTATTCGTGAAAAATTGAAGAAGAAGAGATTTGATGCCGTTGTTCATGCTATGGCGGTGGCAGATTACGTGCCGGCCAGGGCTAAACCTGACAAGACGCCTTCAAAAAAGAGAGAATGGTTACTTAAGTTGGTAAAAACTCCAAAGGTTATAGCCATAATCAGGGATATCTGGCCGGATGCATTGCTCGTGGGTTTTAAATTAGAGGTAAACAGAACAAAAGATGATCTGGTAAAAACAGCCAAAAGATTTTTAAAAAAAAGCAAGGCCAACGTGATCGTGGCAAATGATTACAAAAACATCTCCCGCAAACGTCATATTGCATATATGGTTACCGGCGACAGTAAAATGCCCAAACCATTAAAAGGCAAAACAGAGATAGCAGAGAACATAGTTTCCTACCTTGAGAACACTTTCAAATAAAATGTACTCCTAGTTTTTGATTGACTATAAGTTAGTATAAAATATAATGAGGTTTTTTAGTTTTTCCACTATTCATGACCGTAAAAACTTGGTTTTCGAAAGTTTTATGTTTTTGAAGGAGTTTGAGTTCGATGGAATGGGATGAAGAGGCAAGCTTAAGGCTTGAAAAAATACCCGTATTTGTACGGAGGATGGCCCGCTCAAAGATTGAAAAACGTGCCAGCGATAAGGGGAAGAACATTGTAACCCTGGAAGACGTTGAAGACGCAAAGGCGGGTTTTATGGGGACTGGAAGTGTTAAAAGTGATAAAGGGGTTATAAATGCAAATCCGTTCTCTCTGGACTCAAAAGCGGGAGAGGATAAATTTGAAATCCTGAAAAGATCAGATGAGTATATAGAAGAAGACGGACTCCCGGCAATGTACACTATTGAAATATGCCGTGGAGAAGACGTTGAGTGCCCATTTTTGATAGCAGGAATCAAGGGGCTTCGGCAGAAAATGAAAGACAGGCTTAGAGAGATAGATTTCAGTAAAAAGCTGATTAGCAGGATAGACGGTAAAATCCTTCCTCATCAGAGGTTGAAGATCGCGATAGCCAGTTGCCCAAATTGTTGCTCAATGCCTCAGATCAGGGATTTTGGTGTACATGTTCGAGCGACGGTATCTGTCGATGAAGATTTTGAGTGTAACGGTTGTGGGAATTGTCTGAGGGCATGCAAAGAAGGCGCGATCAGGATTACGGGAATGTCAAATGAACAGAGGGAAGAAGCGGGGGATGGGCACACCGGGCAGCCGGAAAACGGGAAAAAGGTTGTTACAATCAACTACGATCGTTGCGTGCATTGTGGCTTATGTGCCGAGGTCTGTCCTACAGGCACTATAAAGATGGATAAAAAATGCTTCCGTGTAATGATTGGTGGCAAACTGGGCAGGCATCCTCGGTTTGCGGATGATCTCACAGACTTTGCAGATGAATCCGAAGTACTGAAAGCTCTGGATGTGTGTGTCGATGCATTGTTGAATGAAAAGAAAGAAAAACGTTTTGGCGAATTGGTGAGAAAAATTGGTATTGAAGAGTTTAAAAGAAGGTTAAATGGAAACAGAGATCCTTCACGTGAACAGGTGAGTGATAAAGAGATAGTACATTCGGAAATGCATAATTAGGCGTGACAAAAACAGTTACGTCGGTTCCGTACATTTTTTCTAAAAGATGGGAAATTTAATAAAATGTCATTAAGCGAAACTGATAAAAAAATACTACAAAGGCTTCAATCAAATCTTCCTTTGACGCATAGGCCATTTCTTGATCTTGCCAATGAGTTGGATCTTGATGAAGATCTGGTTATTGAAAGAATAAAAGCTATGGTTGATGGTAAATACGTCCGCCGTTTAGCTCCTATCATAAATACCCAGGCTGTTGGGAACTCTGCAACGCTTGCGGCTATGCAGATACCGGATGATAAAATTGATGAAGTTGCCGAGATAATAAACGGGTACAGCGGAGTCTCTCATAATTATTTAAGAAAAGGAAAGAATAAAGAACTTCCTCTCAATATCTGGTTTACGATGTCGGCACCATCGCAGGAAAAGCTAGAAGAAAATATTAAAGAGATAGAGACTCGCACAGGTTTTGGTGTTCGCATGCTTCCAACGACTAAAAAATTTAAGATAGGCGTGAAATTTAAAATATACAGAAAAGGATAATTTATGACAGAAGATTTAGATATTAAACTGATTAAATATACTCAGGAAGGTTTGCCCCTGACAAAGACCCCATACAAAGACATAGCTGATGGAGTGGGTATGACTGAGGAAGAAGTTATAGACAGATTA
>ENA-OREN01002120-OREN01002120.1-marine-metagenome-genome-assembly--contig:-NODE-2120-length-21105-cov-5.420059_pt1 | contig 21105 bp, 17 predicted proteins | sample MGYA00248624_ERZ508555 | MGnify/ENA primary metagenome ERZ508555 (study PRJEB26222, sample SAMN06267773) | marine metagenome | isolation source: Saanich Inlet, British Columbia, Canada | place...
CCGCCATATTGTACTGAGCTCGCGCATCTCCGTGTGCGGCGGATCGACGAAACTCTCGAAGCGCAGCCTTGAAATCGCCACGATCAAACGCGGCGACGCCTTCATCAAATCCGGCAAACGCCGTTGATTGCAAAATTATCACCGTCGCCAGCGCTATCCAAAGTATTCGAAGTTGTTTGCTCATCACGCCCTCAACATGCACAGTGGTCGCGACACTGGGTCATGCTGCCGCCGACTACTATCAACCTAGGCCCACTATGACATCCGCCCCGGCCACTTGCCAGATGCGCCCCTCGTCGTGCCGCCGCAACCAGCCACTCATCAGGTGGGTCCACATCTAGCCCTTGCCAAGCAGCCGAACCGAATTGCTGAAATCCCGCGTGGATATCCCAAACTCAGAATTGACCTTGATGCAGCGATCATCAGCCATGGTCTCGTCATCCAACGCGCACCACGCCTCCACCGGGCCGTTCTCCGCTAACCACGCCTTGATGGCGTCCAGCCGGTCGCCTAGGTCGGGAAAATCTGTCACATCGACCACCGGCGCGGTGATGCCTTCGCTGGCTGCAATCTCGCACAGGCGGATGTGGCCGGGTTGGTTCCAGGTGGTGTTGAAGACAATGGTTGCACCGGTCCTTTCGTGGATGAGATTAATCGCGGCCACGGCCAGCGGATCAAATCCACCATCGGGCTTATGGGGCTTCAGCCAGTAGGCTCTGGCGGGCTTCAGGACGCCATCGATATCCAGGAATAATACCTTCATTTGATCGCTCCCACCGTGCTGCTGGTCGCTATCAGCGCGATGTCCTTCTCCCTGGGTGCCTCAGCGCTCTCGCTGGCTGTCGCCTCCGCCTGTGCGAGCCTGCCCAAGAAATAGGCCCAGACCATGCCGTCATCTGGCCCATCCGCTATGGGCAGAAGCTGGCCCAGGAACGGTGACCGCAGCGCCAGGTCGGCGAGGGTTGGCACGTCCGCAATATACAAAAGCCCAACAGGCGGCGGGTCCTCAGCAGTATTCCTTTGAGACGATGGTCCCAGATAGGAGGTCATGGCGATCTCGTCTTTCGAGTTGCGGACGGCCCAGATGTGATGCGCCAGGTGATACAGCCCGTCCAGGAAGAACAAGATCCGCTGCTGCCCAGGGTCGTCGCCGGTCGTAAGCCACTGGTTAAACTCGACCGGGCCTAACTCGCCGGGGGCGACCAGATCACCAAGGATCTGGAGCGCATCGTCGCTGAACGAGTATCCTTGGCGGGGGATGTACGAAACTGGCTCAGCAAGAATAACGCCAAGCGAGGCAAAACTGGGGAAGTCGATACGGTGCTTTTGCAGGAAATCGCTGTTGTCGATGTCTGTCATGTCATGAATGTCCCAACGCTTTAGTGCTTTTTGCCTTGATGGCAGGGCGCACAAGCTGAAAATCAAAATGCCCAACCCGTTAAGTGGATCAGCCTTTGGTGCAGGGTTGTCGGCAGCCGTCCGCGCCACTAATTCAATGAGCGGTCCTGATAAATCTCCTGTTCGCACTCTTCCCAATCTTGCGTGTCGCGGCATTGTTGGGTGTGCGCGAGCTCAAGGTGGAGGCATACAAGCCGCTTCTCTTTGTCCCAAAACGACGTCGCCAGCATCCCGACACCACGGACGTTGACCTCCAGTTCGCCAACTCCTTGCCGATTAGTCGCGGTCGCGACTTCGCGGAATGTACGGAACGCCACCCCTTCGGTATCGTCGCCCAGTGCCTCCGGGACGCCCCGGCCAAAGGTGTAGTGGATGGGCAGCATCGCCATGCCGAAGTGCCTGCCCTGGGGCTGTGGCAGGTTCTGGATGCCACCAGCGGCATTGGGGCCATGCGTGTCGCCATCCTTCTTGGCGGCCTCATCCTCAAAGTCCAGCCGCGATATTTCCGCCTTGGCGTAGTCAAGGTCGCCGCGCAGTGTATTGATGATATATGCCATCTCGGCTTTGGTTTTTTCGTCCATGGATCTGCTCCTCTGTTCCAGAAAATGGATGAGCAATGCCCTGGGCGTTGGACGTGACTGTTGCGTGAATGGTTTTGGCCTCTGCCCGGCTGATTACGGGTCTAGGGCGCGGGTCTTCCACCGCCGCCGGACAGATAGAGCGTTATTGCCGCTCAGATGGTTCGCCGGTTCCTAACCGCCGAATAATCACGCAACCGCCACAGCGCTACGCCATGGGCCGGACACCATTGGGTGGCCAAGCTCAAGTTGCAGTTTGCGGAGCGTCAGTTCGGGGGTTCGTTCGTTAGGTTATTCATGAAATTCCCTCTATTTTCCGGTTGGCGCATTCTCTGCCACCGTGGCCGGGATGGCTCGGTTGGCACGGCTAAAGCCGTTCTTTATGCGTGCGGGCATTATAGCGGAACGAAGGTGAAAAATCAATTTACGCCGGGCGCAGCGGCTGGCGATGTCTTGGGGGCCAGGTGTGTTTCGGCGGCGGCATGTTCTAGGTTCGCTCAAAACGCCCTCAGATTTTTATATATAATTTTTGGGCTGGCCGCCTATGAATTTGGGTGGCGAAGACAGAGCAGAACTCGATGGAGATCAGGGTCTAGGGAACCTACTGCTGAGCTTGGGGGGTGCCCCCTTCGTGCAAGTGGTCTGGGCTGGTAGGACCCGCTCATGGAATAAGCGGGGGGGCTTCTATTTCAGACCCGAAAATGGCCGGGATTTTGATGTCTTGTAACCCATTTGTAACCCAGAATAAAAAAGCGGCGGCATCCCTAATAAGGTTGCCGCCGATTTTGCCTTGAATATCAAGGAGTTATTTGGTGGGCGCAGTAGGATTCGAACCTACGACCCGCTGATTAAGAGTCAGCTGCTCTGCCAACTGAGCTATGCGCCCGAACGGATGGGGGTATAGCAAAGCGGCGCTGCCTTGTCGATGGCTTTTGCGGGCTGGCGGATTATCCCTGCAGGCTTTCGTCGCGGCACTTGATCATCCGTAGCGGCGTGTAAATCAATGCTACCGTGCCATCCTGTTTCACCACCTTGTTGCGGGTCCGCACCAGGCCGCGGCCGGGGCGGGATTTGGAGAGGCGGGCTTCGATCACTTCGCATTCCACATGCAGGGTATCACCTGCAAACACCGGTGCCTCGACGCTCAGCTCCATGTTCAGAAAAGCAAAACCCGTATGCTGCATGGTCGCCTGCACCAACAGGCCCTCGGCGAAGGTATAGCCCAGCGCGCCCGGTGCCACCCGGCCCTTGATATCGGAATGATGCTCGACAAATTCCAAATCCATGAAAATCACCTCGGTCATGCCCGTGGCGTTGATGAAATTGACGATATCGGGTTCGGTTACCGTCCGCCCGATGGTCTTGAACTGGCGGCCCAGGGGCAAATCCTCGTAGAAAAAACCCAGCCCGACCGTCTCCATATTTTCCATTCTCGTATTCCTAGCTACGGCCAATGAGATTGTTGGCGATGATATTGCGTTGAATTTGATTGGTGCCTTCGACGATCTGCAGCACCTTGGCATCGCGGAAATAACGGTTGATGGGATAGTCGTTGGAGATCCCCGCCGCGCCGAACAATTGTACCGCGTCCGTGGCCACCGTCATGGCCGTGTCCGTGGCCTGGGCCTTGGCGATGGCGGAAGCCTGGCTGAGTTCCTGTCCCGTGATGCCGTCGTCCACCATGGCCGCCGCGCGATAGACCAGGTTGCGCGCCGCCTCGATCTGAATGGCCATGTCGGCGATCATCCAGCGTACGCCCTGGTAATTGCTGACCTGCTGGCCAAAGGTCCGCCGCTCGCGGACGAAATCGATCGCCAATTCCATGGCGCCCTGGGCCAGGCCGACGCCGCGGGCGCCGATGATGGGCCGGGTCTTGTTGAAGGCCTCCATGACCACCTTGAAGCCAAGGCCCTCCGGTCCCAGGCGATCGTCTTCGGACACAAAAACATCGTCCAGGAACAGGGGACAGGACGGCACGCCGCGTGCGCCCATCTTGTTTTCCGGCGGGCCAATGGTAAAGCCGGGCGCGTCATGCTGCACAATAAATAGGTTAATGGCGCCGCGCTTAGGCTCGCTTTCACCATCCTCCACAATCTTTGCCGCCACCAGTACGAAGTCTGAGACGGAGGAATTGGTACACCAGATCTTGGCACCGTTCAGGCGGTAACCGCCTTTCGCCCGCGTGGCCTTGGTATTGATGCCGGCCACGTCGGAGCCGCTCTGCGCCTCGGTGGTGGAAAAGGCGGCGCGCAGTTCACCGCTGGCCAGACCGGGCAGCAGGCGTTTTTTCTGGGCTTCGTTGCCGCCCGCCAGGATGGCGCTAAAGGGTGTCCACTGCACCACCAGCAGATAGGCGGTGTTGTAGCAAACCCGGCAAAGTTCCTCGACCGCCAGGCAGGCCGCCAGCATGCTGTTGGAGCCGCCGTATTCGGTGGGGAAGGGCAGGGTAAAGAGGCCCAGTTCGCACAACAGATCGAACATATCCTGGGGATAGGCGCCGTCCGCATCGATGGCGGCGGCGCGGGGGGCTACTTTTTCCAATGCCACCCGGCGGATAGTGTCCTGGATCTGGCGTTGTTCCTCGGTCAATGAAAACGACATGGATACTCTCCCATACAATCAGGGCAGGATACCCCATCGGGTCGCAGGCACCGGGGCCTGGGTACGATGGGTCAGGGCGCGCTCCAGAGCTTGGATCAGGCGGGGCCGGGTGGCGGCCGGTTCGATGATATCATCGATCTTCATTTGCTCGGCGGCGGGAAAGGCGCCGCATAGGGCGCCCAACTCGGCCTCCAGACGGGCTTGTTCAGCCTCCGGATCATCGGCTGCTTCCAACAATGCCCGATAGGCCGCCTGGATACCGCTGTCCAAAGGTATGGCGTTGAAGTCGGCGTTGGGCCAGGCCAGGGTCGTCGACTGCCCGGCACCCAGGCCCCCCATGGCGGCGGCGCCATAGCCGAAGCCTTTGTGAATGGTCAGGGTCAACAGCGGCACCCGGGCAAAGGCGAACGAATGCGCGATGGTCATGCCGGCGCGCAGGGCGCCTTCCTTCTCGGACTGCGGCCCGGTCATCACGCCCGGCGTATCCATCAGGAAAATAATCGGCAGATGAAACGCGTTGCATAGATCCATGAAATGGCGGTGCTTGCCACCGGCGGCCGCCGTGATGGCGCCGGCCATGACCTTGGGCTGATTGGCGATGATGCCTACCGCGTGGCCGTTCATGCGCGCCAGGCCGGTAATCATCATCTTGGCAAAATCGGGCTTGATCTCGAAAAAGCTATCCTGATCGACAACTTTGTTGATGATTTTCATCATATCGTAGGGGCGGCGCTTGTTCTCCGGCAAAATTCCGGCCAGATCCTCGTCCCGGCGGTCCGGACTATCTTCGGGTTCCACGTAAGGGGGATACTCATAGGTGTTGGTCGGCATGTAGGAGAGATAACGGCGGATCTGCCGGATCGCATCGGCGTCATCCACGGCCCGGTTGTCGGCCACGCCCGATATACGGCAATGCAGATCGGTGCCGCCAAGTTCCTCCTTGGTGACATCCTCGCCCGTGCCCATCTTTACCAAGGGCGGCCCGCCGGCGGCCAGCATGGCCGTGCCCTCGACCATGACGATGAATTCCATCATCGCCGGCAACAGCGAGCTGTCGCCGGCGCAGGGGCCCAGCACGCCGGCAATCTGCGGCGTGACGCCGGACAGCTTGGCGATGTCCATGAAATGATGCATCGGCGCCAGGCCTTCGCCGATGAATTCGTCCGTGCGCGCACCGGCGCCGTCGAACAGCCAGACGATGGGCAGCTTGTCCCGCTGCGCCAGTTCGATCATGCGGGTTTTCTTGATGAAGTTGTTGATACCAAGCGAGCCGCCCAGAATGGTGAAATCCTCGGCCACCACGGCAGCCTGCCGGCCTTCGATCTTGCCGAAGCCGGTGACGACGCCATCCGCCGGGGTGTGTTTATTGGGAATGGTGGTGACGGGGGTGTAAACATGGGTCGCCAGCTGTCCCAGCTCCTCAAAGCTGCCGTCGTCGAACAGCAGCGCTATACGCTCCCGCGCCGTCAACTTGCCCTGATTATGTTGCCGCTCCACCCTGGACGCGCCGCCCAGCTCTAGGCTGGCTGCCTGGCGTTGCCGTAGTTCCGCGATCAGTTCATCCATGGGGGTCCTCGCACCACGCTTACAATATGTTCCTGCCCGCCATGGTGCCCGTGCGCTGGCCCCAGGGCAAGGGATCAAGTTAGGATGGCGAAACTTGGAAGGAGCGTGCCGGTGACAAGGAGACAACAGCAGCTGCCCAAAAGGGTCAGTGTAGCTATCGTTGGTGCCGGTCCGGTAGGTTTGATGGCGGCGAATTTGCTGGGCACCTTTGGGGTCCGCACCCTGATTATTGACCGCAATCCCACGACCATGGATATCCCCCGGGCCATCGCCATCGATGACGAGGGCGCGCGCACCCTGCAGGCGGTGGGCCTGGACCAGATATTCATGCCCCATACGGTGCCCGCCGCCGGCGCGCGTTACTATGATCATGATGGCGTCGCATTTGCCGAGGTGGGTGCGCCGCCACCCGAATTCGGCTTTCCCCGGCGCAACTATTTCTATCAGCCCGAGATGGAGCGGGTTCTGGCCGACGGACTGGTCCGGTTCGATCATGTTACGCTGGCCTTCGGCACGAACCTGACCGGCTTCACCGACGATGGCGATGGCGTCACCGTGAAGCTGGAAAATGGCGGCGAGATCCGGGCCGACTACATGATCGCCGCCGACGGCGCACGCAGCCCGGTCCGGGAAACACTGGGCCTGGCCATGGAGGGGGATACCTATCCCCAGGACTGGCTGGTGGTGGATACCGAGAATGATCCGGACCCCGAACCGGTCTCGAAATTCTTTTGCCGTTCTGACCGGCCGTTCGTATCCATCCCCGCGCCGCGCGGTGGGCGGCGCTATGAGTTCCAGTTGCAAACCGGCGAACGGGCCGAGGATATGCTGGCGGTGGAACGGGTGCGGGAATTTTTGGCGCCGCTGCGGACCTTGGCGGACGCGGACCTGACCCGGATCACCATTTATACCTTTCAGGCCCGTATCGCGGCCCGGTTCTCGGTTGGCCGGGTCTTTCTGGCCGGAGACGCGGCCCATTTGACGCCGCCCTTCGCGGGCCAGGGCATGAATTCCGGCCTGCGGGATGCGCATAATATCAGCTGGAAACTGGCGGCGGTGCTTGGGGAGCAGGCCGACCGCGCTTTGTTGGACAGCTATGATCTTGAAAGACGAGGCCCCGCCTGGGCCATGGTTCAACTGGCCGTGGCCATGGGTGAGATCATCATGCCTCAGGCACGGGAAGATATTGATTTCCGCCAAGGTATCCTGCGCCAATTTGAACGCTTCCCCCAGGCCCGGGATTTCATCGTAAATATGAAGTTCAAGCCGCGCCCCCGTTATAGCGGCGGCCCGTTTGTTGCTCTGCATGAGCAGAGTTTCGCCGGGTCCCTGGTCGGCGCCATGCTGCCCCAGGTCGAAATTGATGGCGCGGCCAGCGACGTGGAACGCATGGACGATGCGCTTGGCGCCGGTTTTGCGCTGCTGGCGCAAGCGCCCGGCACGGCGGCATTCATGGCCGCGAAGCAAGCTGATCTGTGGCCGGAACTCGCCCCGGCGCGGGCTCTGTTGAGCGCGGATGCGGGGCCGGCACCGGAGGGTGTTGTCCGGCTGCGGCCGCAGCCGGGTCTGGCGTTGAAGGCAACATGGGCGCATCGGGACCAGATCCTTTTGATCCGCCCGGACCGTTATGTCGCGGCGGCTTTCTGGCCTGATCAGGCAGAGGCCACCGTGGCCGCGTTTCGGGTGCAATTGAAGCCTCATATGAGACCTTGTCAGGACACCTAGCGCGGACTAATTGTTAAGGAGTAGGGGCAATATGGGGAGTTCCGGTAATGTATACGGCGACAACGCGGGATATTACGGTGCGGGTGCAGCCGCAGTTTCTGGCCGAGCAATCGGACCCAGGCTCGGATCAATATTTCTGGCTCTATACCATTCATATTGAAAATGGTGGCGCCGAGACGGTGCAATTATTGAACCGGCACTGGATCATCACCAATGCCGCCGGCCATGTGGAGGAAGTACAGGGCCCCGGGGTGGTCGGTGAACAGCCGGTGCTGGAGCCCGGTGAAAGCTTCGAATACACCTCCGGCTGTCCGCTTAAGACGCCATCTGGCGTGATGATGGGAAGTTATGAAATGGCGGGATTGAGCGGTCCCCATTTCGAGATTGATATACCGGCCTTTTCCCTGGACAGCCCACACCAGGCCCGGCAGCTCAATTAATGCTCTATTAGCCGGCTTTAACCACCTGAACCGCTTCGAAGCCTTCGAATTGCGGTGGGCCCAGGTAGATGCTTTTGCCGGAATTTCTCTTATTACCGGCGTTGGCATGAGCCTTGCGGAAGGCGTCGGATTTGGTCCAAGCCTCGAAAGCCCCCTGGCTTTGCCATAGGGTGTGGGAGGCATAGAGGGTGTGGTCCTCCGCCTCCGGTCCGCGCAGTAGATGGAATTCTATAAAGCCCGGAACTTCACCTAAGTGCGTGTCTCGTTCGGCCCAGATGCGTTCGAATTCCCCTTCCGCGCCCGTCGTGACGCGAAAGCGGTTCATTGCGATATACATCTTGTTCTCCCCACATTCCCCACCGGACCCCGCCGGTGCGAGTCCTGGTACTAGCCATCCATGATTGCGACGTCCTGGCCCTCGGTTACCGCATCGCCTTCCTTGACCAGAATTTCCTTCAGGGTACCGCCCGAGGGGGCCACCACGGGAATTTCCATCTTCATGGATTCAAGCACGATGATCGTATCTTCTTCTTCCAGGGCATCGCCAATGCTGGCCTCGATCGCCCAAACCTTGCCGGTAATCTCAGACTGAACTTTTATATCCGCCACAATCGTCTCCTCAGGAATGTACTGGGCCGATCCTAACCACCAGCGCGGAAAAGGCAACGCGCCTTTTTCGCCACGGATTGTGTTATTTGGCCGGTGTTTGCCGTGCCGCGCCTCGGACTTGATCTAGATCATACTCAAGAGTGATTTTGGGCGTCATTTTAACAACAGTTTTCAAAACGCGCCGCTGGTAACAATTCGCCATGGCGTTCGAGCCTTCGATAACATGGGGCTTTTGAACAGAAGCTCTCATCCGGAGGGGGATGGGTTATTAAGACCACCGATCTAGTGCGCTTCGCCTCCGACCCTGCATTTGCCGTTGATGATGGCATGCGGGTTGTAGGCTGGAATGATGGCGCAGCCAAATTGCTGGGATATTCCAGCGCCGAGGCCATGGGACAGCATTGCAGTCAGGTGCTGCAGGCATTTTACCCCACCGGTGAACCATTGTGCTCCATGTTGTGCGAGGGCCGCGCCTGCCTGGCGGTGGGTGAAAAGTGGAACATGTCGGCCTGCCGGATCCGCCACAAGAGCGGTGAGATGATCAGCGCCGGGATCTCTACGCTGGTAATGCCGCCGGAAGTTCGGCAACAGAGCGCCGGCGACGCGGTGGCGGTGATTTTTCTGCGTGAAGCCAGTGGCGTAACGGTTGCAATCGCGCCCATATCGCCGTTGCGCATTTTCGCCCTGGGGCAGTTTGGCTTGGCCATCAACGGCGAAGGCCTGGATGTTGAAAGCTGGAAGCGTAAACAGGCCGCCGTGGTCTTGAAATGTCTGGTCAGCCACCTGGGCCGGCCGGTTCATCGGGAACGCCTTATAGAATGGCTCTGGCCCGAGGCCGATGAAACGCGCGGCTGGGAGCGGTTGAAGGTAACAATTTCATTTTTGCGGGCCAAACTGCGGGATGGCGGCGCGGTGGCCGATACCATCGAGACAGTGGGGCAATCCTATTTGTTGCGGCGCGATGCGGTCTGGGTCGATTCAGATACTTTCGCCTCCCTGGTATCGGCGGGATGGAGTCTGCTGAATGAGGGTGACCTTGGTCAGGCGCAGGCCCGATTCGAAGAAGCGGAAAGTTTGTACCGCGGCGATTATCTAGAGGATGAACCCTATGCCGAATGGTGCGCCGAAGAGCGCGCGCGGCTGCGCGAGATTCATCTGGAGTTGTTGGCGGGCATGGCGAAATGCTATTCCGAAGAGGGCCTTTTCATGGAGGCCACGCGGGTCTGCCGGGCGGCCCTGGCCAATGATCCCTGCCGTGAAAGTTTCCTGCGTGCGTTATTGGAGAACCTTGTCAATCTTGGCAGGCCCGATTGGGCCGAGGCCCACTACGCGACATGGTGTCGCAGTCTGGACGAGGAGTACGGCTTCCAGCCGACCCACGAGACCGTACAGGTTTATCAACGCCTGATCGGTGATAGGGCCATCGAAAACCGCTGATTTTAAGCGTTTATTCTGTTTTTTTAATATGCCTCCCGGGATGTTGCCGGGTCGATGTTACCGACGTGTTACTCCCTCGTGGTACTTCATTTTACATATGCGGGCGGTGCTGGTTTGCCGCAGTTTCCTCTGTGTTACCGGAGCGTAACCGGTTCGTGTTGGGCTGTTACCGAACTCGCCCCGCCGGGGTGGGAGTAGCAAACGTAACGGCAGATGCGAAATGGCTGAACCGGGAACTCCGGGATCGTTCGTGGCACGTATCTGGTTGGAAGGAGAACCGGGAAATAACCCAACTTGGCGCGGCCATATTCGGCACGTCCAAGGCGAGGAAGAGGGTTATTTCCAGAACCTGACGGAAATGAAGGCGTTTCTGGAAAGGATCAGCGGCGTTCCCCTGCCAATACAGGATGGGTTGAAAACGGATGATTAAGACGGATCGACATGAGGTCAAAGCCTCATGGCAGGTGTTTTTGGTACGGCCGTTCTTTTGTTGAGAGGTTTAGCGATGAATAGAAAAGTCTCGTCAAGGATCGCCCGAGTTTCGGTACTTGGGTCGATGCTTATGACTTTGGCAGTGGGTGCCGTGGCCATCGCGCCGGCGGCAATGGCGGCCGATTTCGGCCCTGTGAAGCCTGCGAAGGTCAACGCCAAGAAGGCAGCTTTAGGCAAGCGGCTGTTTTTTGATCCGCGGCTGTCAGGCGACGCCGCGATCAGTTGTTCCACTTGTCACATTCCGGCCAAGGGATTTAGCGATGGTTTGCCGTTGGCTAAGGCCTACCCAGGCTCGGAAGGCTTCCGTAACACGCCAACCCTGATCAATGCCGCGCAAAAGGCGGCTTGGTTCCACGATGGCCGGATCGGCACCAACCTGAACGATGTGACCCGGGAATCGATCACTGAAACCTACACCATGAACATGGACATGCGTTTGATGCAGGAGCGGGTCAAGCAGGATCCGATCTATGTGCAGATGTTCAAGGATGCCGGTTATGGCGAGCCTTCCAATGGCTCCATCCGCAAGGCGATCCCCGAATATCTGAAAACCTTGACGTCTCGCGGCGCGCCGTTTGATATGGGTAAAATGTCGTCCGAGGCCCAGCGCGGCTTTGATCTGTTCAAGGGCAAGGCCGGTTGCGCGCAATGCCATTCCGGACCGCGGTTCACGGACGATCAACCCCATAACACCGCAGTGCCGGAAAATCCCGAAATCTGGTCCAACCCATTGCGTCACGTTACCTATGTGTCGTTCGCCAAATTCATGGGTCTTGAGAACTATATGAACCACCGCCGTGATGTGGGCGCCAATATCCGCCTGCAAAAGTCCGATGGCTCGAATATTGGCAAGTTCATGACGCCAAGCCTGCGCGAGTTGAAGCAGACCGCGCCGTACATGCACAACGGCATGCTGGCGACCCTGGCTGATGTGGTCGCCTTCTACAACCGAGGCGGCGGTAACGATACCAACAAGGACCCGCGTATCAAGCAGCTCGGTTTGAGCTCTGAAGAGCGGGCCAATTTGGTGGCTTTCCTGGAATCCCTGTCGGGCGACGCCCTGACCGGACCGGAGCACGTCTGGAAGGACAAAATCAACGTGAACTACGTTGCCATCCAAGACTGGCTGCAGAAGAAGAATTAGGAGCAGGGCTATGAAAAAGGGCAAAACACTCTCCCTCGCGGTCATCGCGATCGCTTTCGGTCTCGGCTCCACTGCCTTGGCCGACGTCAACCCACCGCTGGCCGCGTTGCCACCGGTACCGGTTCCCAAGGATAATCCGCAATCGGCGGCAAAAATCGAACTCGGAAAACTGCTGTTCTTCGATTCCCGTATTGGCGGCGATGCATCCGTTTCCTGCGCCGACTGCCATGCGCCGAAACAGGGCTGGGGCTTCAACGATCCCATCTCACGCGGCTATCCGGGTGTGATCCATTGGCGCAACAGCCAGACGGTGATCAACTCTGCCTATCTGGGCAAGCTGTTTTGGGTCGGCGCCGCCAAGTCGCTGGAGGCACAGGCTCCTGGCGCCGCCTTGGGTGGCGTGTCGGGCAACGGTGAGCGGGACATGGTCGAGGCGCGACTCGCCTTTATCCCCGAGTACGTCAAGCGCTTCAACGATGTGTTCGGTGATGACTGGCCAAAGGTCAACAACGTCTGGAAGGCCATGGCGGCGTTCGAACGTACTTTGATCCACGACAACACGCCGTTTGATAAATATATGCGTGGCGACAAGAAAGCCCTTAGTGCGCAGCAGGTGCGTGGCCTCAAACTTTTCGAGGGCAAGGCCAACTGCATCGAATGCCACAACGGGCCGCTGCTGACCGATCAAAAATACTACAACCTTGGCCTGCCAAGGGCCGAGGAATGGTTGGACAATGGCATGGCGCAAATCACGTTCCGTTATGAGCAATATGCCAAGGGCGTGACCGAGAAGATGTACCGCACCATCAAGAACGATGCGGGCCTCTACTATCGCACCAAGGAAAAGTCCGACATGGGCAAGTTCCGCACGCCGCCTCTGCGCTATACCGCTTATACGGCGCCGTTCATGCATGCCGGTACGTTCTTTGACTTCGACGAATTGGTCGATTTCTACAATGACGGCGGCGGCAGCAACGAGTTCACCGACGGAACCTTTGCCTCGAGCAAGACAAAGTTGTTGAAACCGCTTGGCCTCACGGATGGAGAAAAAGCCGACCTGATCTCGTTCCTGGAATCCCTGAGTGGTCCGGAGATCAAGATGTCGACGCCGAAACTTCCTCCCTATGCCCCGCTGCCCCCAGCGACCAATTGAAGGGTACATAAATAATGACAAATCAAATACAGATGCCTGAACCCGGCGCGCGCGAGTTGCCGTCGAAGAAGGATCACCCGGCGGGCAAATGCCTGATGTCACGGCGGAAGATGCTATTTTCCTCCGGCCTGGCGACGGCGACGGTGATGGTTACGGTGAATGCCGGACCAGCAGCGGCCAAGGCTCCGGCCATGGTGGCAACCTATCCCCGCAAGAAGATTGGCAAGTTGAGTGAATTGAAGACCGACCAGCCGATCGGTTTTGAGTATCCGGACAATGGCGCATACGCAGCGTCCATGCTGGTTAAGATGGGTACCGAGGCCGGCGGCGGCATTGGGCCTCAAAAGGATGTGGTTGCCTTCAACTACTTTTGCACCCATCAGGGCGGCGATCTGTCGGGCACCTATAAGGGCGATACCAAATCCCTGGGTGCCTGTCCGCTGCATCTTTCGACCTACGATCTGACACGGCACGGCATTCTGATTTCCGGCCAGGCCTACCAAAGCCTGCCGCAGGTGCTGCTCGAACTTGATGGCGACGACATTTATGCCGTCGGCGTGTTCGGCTTGATCTTCGGCCGCTATGACAACTTGCAGGGATAGGAGATAGAGCAATGTCGACGCCTTATTACATTCCGGAAACCAATGTGCCTCTGCCGCCGAAAAGCGCCGAGGTCATCACCACCGCGTGCGATTACTGCATTGTCGCCTGTGGTTACAAAGTCTATCGCTGGCCCGTGGCGGGCAGAAATGACGGCGGACCCAAGGCCGAGGAAAATGCCTTTGGGGCCGACTTCCCCGTCGAAACCCTGGGCCCCTGGGTGGCGCCTAATCAGCACAACATCGTGCTGCACCAGGGTGTGCCGCATCATGTGGTGATCATCCCCGACAAGGACACGAAGTTCGTCAACACCGATGGCGACTCCTCGCTACGTGGCGGCTGTATCGCCCAGAAATGCTACAATCCGCAGACGCCCACCCGTGATCGGTTGAAGTCGCCGATGATGCGGATCTATGGCATCCTGCAGCCGGTGCCATGGGACTTCGCCCTGGACGTGGCGGCCGAGGTTGGCAACTACGTACGGACCAAGCATGGCGCCAATGCCTATGGTGTTAAGACCTACTCGTATCAGTATATCGAGAACACTTACGCCATCTCCAAATATGCCTTGCGTCATGTCAATACGGCCAACTTCACCTTTCATGACACGCCATCCGATGTCTCTTCGACACCGGGCTTCCGTGATGCCGGTTTCGATAACTTCGGGCCGGCCTATGAAGACTGGATGAATGCCGAGACCCTGTTGATCTGCGGTACCGATCCATACGAGACCAAGACGATCCTGTGGACGCAATGGATCATGAAGGGCATCCAGAACGGCCAGAAATGCATCATGATGAACCCGCGCCGCACCGCCGGCGTGGCCTATGCCGAGAAGAACGGCGGCCTCTGGCTCGACGTAAATCTCGGCACGGATCTGTTGGTGGTCAACGCCATCGCCAGGGTCATCGTAGAAGCCGGATGGCAGGATGCCGAATGGATCAAGGACTGGGTAAATAACAAGTGGGGTTCCTCCTCGGGCTTTGGCCAGGGTACCCGGAACACGCCATGGCAATGGCGTACCACTTGGGGCAAGTTCCAGACCAAGGGCTTTGATGATTGGAAGAAGTGGCTGTTGGCCCAGGACGAGTTCAAGCCAGCCAACGCGGCGAAGGTTGCCGGGATCGACGTCAACAAGATCCTGACGGCCGCCGAATGGATGGCCAAGCCAAAAGCTGGCAAGCGGCCCAAAACCTCGATCATGATCGAGAAGGGCTTCTATTGGTCGAACAACACCGGCAACACCATGGCGATCAGTGCCCTGGCGATTACGGTGGGTGCGGGCGGCAGGCCGGGTCAGGTTGTCGGCCGGGCCGGCGGTCACCAACGTGGCGGTCAGCGCGGCGGCAAGTATCCCCGCAACAAGTCGCCCATGAAGGTGCCGGGACGTCGGCGCCGGGCCTTGGATACGGATACCTGGACCATGGCGGGGCATACCCGATTTGCCCATGTCATCGGTACCACCTGGATCCAGTCCATGTGCGGCAGCCAGCAACTGGCCAAACGGTTCGAGGAACTGACCGTGGCCAACCCCCATCAGGTGCGCTCCTACGACAAGCAGGACATCATCGATAGTCTGAAGCGGCGCGCTGACTCGGGCGGTATGGTGGTCGTCAACCAGGATATCTATCTGGTCGATCCGATCGGCAACCGTTACGCCGATATCATCTTCCCGGCCGCGACCTGGGGCGAGGAAACCTTCATGCGGGCCAATGGCGAACGGCGTCTGCGCGTCTACAACAAATTCTATGACGCGCCGGGCGAGGCCAAGCCGGATTGGTGGATCATCGCCGAGTTGGCCAAGCGCATGGGCTTTGACGGCTTCGATTGGAAAAATTCCAACGATGTCGCTGAAGAATCCTCCCGCTTCTCGCGCGGCAGCCGCAAGGACTTCAATATGATCAAGGTCGCCGCCCATCGTGAGGGCAAGACCTTGCATCAGAAGTTGGGCGAGTTCGGCACCAACGGCATCCAAGGTCCCGTCTATATGGAAGACGACGGTACCCTGGTTGGGACCAAACGCTTGCACGATACCACGCGCAAGCTGCCTGAAACGGGACCGGCCGCGGGTAATGTCTTCAACAAGAAGCTTACCCACTTCAACTCTCAGACAGGCCGTTGCAACATCGAAAAATCCCCCTGGTCCCTGTTCTCGGACTATTGGGAATGGATGAGCCCGAAGGGTAACGAGCTGTGGTGCACCTCCGGGCGGACCAACGAGCGTTGGCAGTCGGGCTTCGATGACCGGCGCCGGCCCTACATCGTGCAACGCTGGCCGGACAACTATGTCGAGATGCATCCCGATGACGCCAAGGCGCGCGGTATCGAGAGCGGCGATATGTTGATGGTCTATTCCGATCGGGTGCCAAACCTGAAGGAAACCACTTTGGGCGTTGAGGGAAGCGATTATTCCTTCACCGGGCAGATGAAGGCCGGAAATGTGGAACTGACAAGGGCCGCCGTCACCGGCGTCGCCATGGTCACGCGCCACATCAAGAAGGGCATCATCTTCATGGACTTCCTGCATACGTCGCAGCCGGCGAATGCCCTGGAAGGACGTGTCGTCGATTGGATCAGCGGCAACTACAACTACAAGATGGGTGTTGCCAATGTGAAGAAGATCGGCGAGTCGCCCTATAAGAAGACCTTCCGATCGATGTCCTTTGCGCCAAGAGACATCATCTGATCGCAATGCGGGCCCGCGTCTGAACGCTCTTGTTCAGCCGGGCCCGCAATCGCGTTTAGGTGAGCAATTTGGAATGACTTTAAAGTATTAGATTTTGGTTATTTAGATATGATTACCCAACCGCAGATCCAACCGCCCAAGACCGCACAATCTCCGACGGCTAAATCCCAGACCGCTCAGCCGATATCCGACGATCTGGATCAAGCTGTATGTCAGGCTTTGAGCGAAATTCTAGGCAATGGCGTCGATGTGCACCGCTGTCTTGCAGCGCAAGCCCTGGGTGCCATTGGCAGCGAGGGCGCGGTTGAACCCCTGATTGCCGCTCTGCTGGACGAGGACGAAGATGTCCGCACCGATGCCGCCGCCGCGCTGTCAAAGCTGGCGGACCCGCGGTCGGCTAAACAGCTGTTGGAGAATTTTCTCGGCGACCCGATTGCCGAGGTTAAGCTGTCGGCGATCGAGACCCTGGCGAAATTACGCGATGGTCAGATCATCCCCTGGCTTCGGCGCATCGTTAAGGGGCGCGACGAAGAAATCAATTGGGACGAGCAGGAATTCTATTCCAGCGGCTGGGATGATTGGGTTGATATCCAGGTAAAAGCGGTCAACGCCTTGGCCGACCTGAATGCCGGCGAAGCCGTCCCGGATATTATCGAGGCCATGCAGGATGAAGGTGGCCAGGACATGACCGAAGCCGCCTTCAAGGCTTTCGCACGCATGGGCGCACCGGGTATCGCGGCCCTGGATGGCATTTTAAACGAGGATTCGACCCGGCTGCGGCGCCGTGCGGCGGCGGCCCTGGCCACCTCCCGATCAGATGAAGCGGCGGCGCCATTGGCCCGCGCGTTTGCCGATCCGGCTCCCTCCGTGCGGGCGGCGGCCATGCGGGCGCTAGCGGCACGGCTTCCTGGCGATAACCGGTTAAACCGCTTTTTGGAAGATGATGATGCCGCTGTTCGGGCCGATGCGGTGCGGCTGCATGGTCAATACCATCCGGTCCGTCTGCGGGCCCTGATTGGCGATGCCTCGGCCAATGTCCAAATCGCGGCACTTACCGCCTTGGCCAGCCAGTATGATGGTCCCGCCGATGAGCTGCTGGTAACGGCATTGCGTGCAAAACTTGGGCATAGCGATGACGCGATCAGCGCCGCTGCCGCCCGTGCCCTTGGCCAACTGGCACCGCAGGTCGCCGAATACGAGCTGGGCCTGCTGATTGCCGATGCTGATCGTTCCGTTGATGCCCGCCTGGGCGCCTTGCAAGGCCTGGCCATGGCCGGCGGCGACGAAGCCGTGCGGGCGTTGACCGGCGTAATCGATGACGGCGCGCGCCAGATCCGTCTTGAAACCATGTCGGCCCTGGTGCGTCTGGCCAGCCACGACGAATGGCCCAATATGGCTGGTGAGGCACTGCTTTCCGCGCTGAACGGTGAGTACGAGCCGGAAGCCGGTGCTGAAACCGAAGCTGTACCAAATGATAGCGCCACAGATTTCGGCGGAGAGGCCCGAGATGACACGGGCGAAGAGGTGCCGGCCGAACTAAGCAAGGACGACGATGCGGCGTTCCCGACCTCGACCATGAATGCCATCCTGGCTGATACGCCGGAAGCTTCGGAGGTATTGAATCTGCCCAAGGAAGGCATCGAGTTGACGCCGGCCGATATGGAGCGTCTGGCCCTGGCCAAGCAGATCAAGCGCAAAAAACGTGTCTCGTTGGTGCCGAACGTGGTGCTGCACGAAGATATCCGCCGTTTCGCGGCCCGGGTTCTTGGTGACATTGACCAAAAAGCCGTGGCCAGGCAATTGGCCAATGCGCTGACCTCGGGCGATCAGGAAGTATGCCTTGCCGCCGCTGACTCCCTGGCCCGCATCGGCGAGCGGATGGGCATCATGCAAGGCGACGTGGCGGCGATGACCGTGGCGGCTATGGCGGTGGCTGGGAGGGATATGAAACTGCTGCTGATCCGCGCTCTGGCCGCTTGCCGAGGCGATGAGATTGTCGCTTTGTTGACGACACACCTGCACGACAGCGACGCGTTCCTGCGCCAGGAAGCGATCCGTGCCTTGGCCAAGCTGGGCGAGATTGGGGCGGAGATCGGCAATTTGCTCAACGACCCGGACCCTGCGGTGCGTCAAAGCGCGGCCGAGGCGATCGCGGGTACGGGACGTAGCGATGCGGTCAAGCCATTGGTGGATTTCGCCCTGGCATTTGAAGGCTATCACGGCAATCGGACCGCCCGGCTGCTGCGGGGTCTGGATCCAGCCGGCGCCAGCGCGCTATTTATTGATGTGCTTCACGATCCCGAACGCAAGCGGACGTGGGCCGTCGCCATTCAAGCTCTAGCGGAATTGAATTGTTCAGAACCGGCATGGACCGATGCGGTCGCGGGCCGGACAGATACGGATACCACGGAGAACAGAGGGGAAGTCTTATGAAATCCAACAAACTATTAGCCGGTCTTACATTTGGTGTGGCCGCCGCGGTGGCGTTGGCGATGCCGGCGGAAGCGGCGAAACGGGGCAAGTATAAGGAAGTATCGGTCACCGATGGCGGCAGCGTCTCGGGCAAGGTCAGTTTCGAGGGTGCGCTGCCCGTAGACGCCGTCGAAAACATTCTGATCACCAAGAACCCGGAGGTTTGCGGCAAGGGCGAACGCTCGGTCACCTGGGTTGATGTCAAGGACGGCGCCCTGCGCGGCGCCTTTGTCTTCCTCTCCAAGATCAAACAAGGCAAGAAATGGGCCAAACCTGAAATGGGCGAATATCTGGTCAATCAAAAGGGCTGCGCCTTCAAGCCCTGGGCCCAGGTGGTCCGGCCCGGCCCGATTATTATTCGCAACAGCGATGCCGGTGTGCTGCATAACATCAATGCGCGCGAGTTGATTGGTGTCGAGAAGGGCCGCGTCGTCAAGAAAACCCTGTTCAACTTTGGCCAGCCCGACCCGGGCGACATCAAGGACAAGATCAAGCCGCGGCGGTCTTCCTACATCGGTATTAACTGCGAAGCTCATAACTTCATGTTCGGCTTCATCATGGCGCCGACCCACCCATATGCCGTCGTGGTGGGCGAGGATGGCTCGTATTCCATCGATAACATTCCTCCGGGCAAGTACACCCTGAAGGCTTGGCATCCCCGCTATGGCGTCAAGAAGGCCAAGATCACCGTGGCCGCGAAAGGCAAGGTCGAGTCCGACTTCGCGTTCTCCGAGGCCAAGTAGACGCCTTACTTAACGCGCTGAAAACATTGCAGTGAATACTGGGAAGCGGACGATGGCAGAGAAACTATGGAACGGTATTTTCGGTTCCGGGTTGGCGGGCGCCCGGTTCGGAAAGCTGGGCATCACGGCTTTGCTGGTGCTTGGCCTGACCGTCGCCGCGACCCCGGCATTCGCCTTGGAGGAAAATGTCTATCGCCAATTCATGGGCATAGATTCCCGGCGCTTGGTCTGGTTCCTGGCCCAGATGCATCTGTTCTTTGGCGCTTTCGTACTGGGCGTGCCGCTGTTCGCGGTGATTATCGAGGTTGTCGGGAACAGCAATAAGGACCCGAAATTCGACAATCTGGCCTATGAGTTCACCTCGTTGCTGAGTGTCGCTTATGCGACGACCGCCGCCTTGGGCGGTCTGCTGGCATTTGCCCTTTTCACCTTGTATCCAACCTTCATGGGGTACATGGCGGGTATCTTCAAGGACGTGATGTTCCTTTACGCATTGCTGTTCTTCGGCGAGACCTTCGCGCTGTATATGTACTATTACGGCTGGCACTGGCTGAAGGGCGGCGGCCTTTTTTCCAAGCCCGCACAATTGGTTTTCAAGGGCCTTAGCCTGATTATCGCTGCCTGCGGCCTGGCGTTCATAATGGGCTTCATCGGTCCGGACATGCGGGTCGATACGCGCTGGTTCATGTTCCTTCTGTATATCCTGCCCCTGGCCGTTGGCTTCTGGATTATCCGCGACCGCAAAACGACGCATATATTTATTGGCATCCTGCTGAATATCTTCGGCACCGCGATCATGCAGCTGGCCAACTCCTGGGCCGGTTTCATGATGAGCCCGACCGGCGTGGATGGTGACGGCGCCTTTGTCGGCACGGTCTGGAATGCTTTTGAGAATATCCTGGCCACGCCCATCGCCATCCACCGTATGTTGGGCAATCTGGCCTTTGGCGGTCTGGTGGCGGGAGCCTATGCGGCGGTGAAATTCATCGGCGCCAAGACGGCCGAGGACAAGGCGCATTACGACTGGATGGGCTATATCTCCAACTTCGTCGCCATCGCGGCGCTGATCCCTCTGCCCTTCGCCGGCTATTATCTGGGCCGTGAGGTCTATTCCACGTCCGCCGTCATGGGCAACAACATGATGGGCGGCGATTTCTCCTGGACCTTTATCATCCAGGCCATGTTGGTGGGTTCGCTGTTCGTGATTTCCAACTATTATCTGTGGAGCGGCATGACCCGCATCCCCGGTGCCGAGCGTTATTACAAGTTCATCAAATACATACTGTTTGCGTTGATCGTCTCGTTCGCGATCTGGCTGACGCCGCATAACCTGCCGCTGACCTCGCTGGAGGTGGGCCAGATGGCTGGCAGCCAGTATCATCCGGTACTTAAATTCCTCGGCCTGATGCCGGCCAAGAACGCGGTGGTCAATCTGATCATCCTGGCGACGTTCTTTAGCTT
>ENA-OREN01002122-OREN01002122.1-marine-metagenome-genome-assembly--contig:-NODE-2122-length-21099-cov-6.421130_pt1 | contig 21099 bp, 12 predicted proteins | sample MGYA00248624_ERZ508555 | MGnify/ENA primary metagenome ERZ508555 (study PRJEB26222, sample SAMN06267773) | marine metagenome | isolation source: Saanich Inlet, British Columbia, Canada | place...
ACTTGCTTTCTTATCATCGTCATCATCCTTCTTGGCCTTGCCTACCTTCTTATTATTGTTGTCATCGTCGTCCTTCACTTTAGCTTTAGCCTTTACGTTACCATTGTTAGCAGTTGTTACTTTCTTAGCGCCATCGTTGTCTTTTGCTTTTGGTTCCGGCTTCTCATTTATCTTCGGCTCTGCTTTTATTGCAGGCTTTGCTGCCATTGCTGTTTTTTCATTTTTTTGAGCAGCCGCCTTAGCCTCTTCATTCTTCTCCTTGTTCTCTGCAATTGACTTTTCAGCAATATTAGGTTTATCTTTCTTAACCTTTGTTTTTTCAACAAGAGTCGGTTCTTCTTTTTTAGCCGTTGGAGTTTCAACAGGTTTTGCAGACACCGGAGCATCATCTTTCTTTGCTAAAACGGATTTCCGAGGAGCAGATGTTGTGTGTGTCTCAGCCTTCTTTGCACTATCAGTATTAGAAACCATACCGTCATTCTTATTTCCTTCTTTATACCCTGCCTTACCAAGCTCCTTTTCTACCAATTTCCCAGCTTTATCTACGATATGTGCTTTCTTTTCATCTGCCCTGGCTAACTCCTTTGCAACTCTCTTTCCTGCTCTAGCTGTTACATCTGCTCTTTTCTCTTCGGCTCTAGATAACTTCTTTTCTGCATATTTCTCCGCTCTAGCTGTTATCTTCGCGCTGCTCTTTTCCATCTCAGCTCTTATTCTGTCTACCATCTTTTCAGCTTTAGCTATTGAATTTCCACCTGCATGTTTAGCTTTATGTAATATTCTGTCTATCATTTTATTACCGCGCTTTGTTATCTTATCATTCATTCTGTCAGCTCTAGCAAACATTCTTCCAATCTTCTTCTCAGCTTTAGCGGTAATCTTATTATTCTCTTTCTCAGCTTTCTCTAATACCCTTCCTATCTTATTTTTATACTTATCTGTTGTATCTGCATACATTTTTTCCGCTTTCTCTAATACTTTTCCTATTCGATCCTCAGTTTTAGCGGATATTTTTACATTCATTTCTTTCGCTTTAGATACTAAATTTCCTATTCGTTCTCCAACTTTACTTTCTACCTTGTTCGATTTAGAAAGCTTAGACGCTTTGTCACTAATCTGAACATTATCACTATTTCTTTCTGCTCTGTTTGCTTCTGAAGCTTTTCTAGATACTTCCGCTGCTTTTTCAGCTGCCTTTTTTGAGACGTCTGCGGCTTCTCTCATTTCGTATGGTTTTTCTGCGTGTCCTATTTTTGCGATTGCAGACATTTGAATTCTCCTCTTTTAAGATTTACTGAGACTGAAAACTTCTTTTCTTTTATTTTCTAGATCTCATTATATCAAACAGTATGCCAAAGCTGTTTTTCTGTGTAATGATTTTCAATAGTAACACGTTAACACATTAGTAACTATCAACTTAAAAATATCTCTATCAGATATTATGGATAGTTTTAACTAACAAATTTGCTATCACAGAGTGGGGGGATTTCTCCCAGTTTTAGGAGGGAGCACTACGGTATTAATCAGATCTATGTTTATTACAACATGTTATAACGATATACGGAAAAAGTACTCATCGGGGGCAAATCACCCCACCCCTGATCGGGCAGCGTAATGAATAGTTTAATCTTAGAATTGTCAGTGCTGCGTATCAGCAATACCTTGGTGTGAGTGATGACTCTTTAGACTACGATTAGGTTGGTATGGAACCCGACCTACAAGAACGTAAAGGCTTTAGGTGTGATTTACAACGCAAGAAAAATGGTACAACCTGTCAGAGTGATAACTAGGTATTTTGAACTCTATCTTGTGATTCATTCAAAAGAGTTTCTTTAACAGTAGTAGATAACTTTTTGTATTTTATGGGTTTACTGATTATAAAATCTATACCCATATCATCTTGATTTAGGGAATCAAGCATATCTGCCCATCCGGTAATCAATCCAATCTTTGGTTTCTTATCAAGTGACTCCACAACCTTTATTACGTCCCAACCGGAGACTTGAGGCATACCTAAATCGCAGATGACCAGATCATATCGCTCCTTTTCTAACATCTTAATGGCGGCATCACCACTTTCAACGCTATCAACGTTATAACCCTGTCTGGATAAAAACACATGCAACAAATCACTTATCTCCTTCACATCATCAACAACCAGTATACGATAGTTCTCCGCTTGTATGTCAATTACCGGCTCAATAGATATCTCAGGAAGTATTTCTTCAGTGGCTACAGGAAATTCTATAGTAAAAATAGTTCCCTTTCCTTCCTTGCTTATTAAGTCTATTTTGCCACCATGTTTCCCAATAATGCCGTATGAAACGCTCATACCCAATCCGCTGCCTTCAAGCCCCTTGGTGGTATAAAACGGGTCAAATATTTTCGACTGGACCTCTTTAGACATGCCACAACCGTCGTCAGCTATACATATAAATACTGTATCCCCTTTATCCCACGTTTGAAAGGTAATACGCCCCCCTTCGGGCATTGCATCAATCGCATTGTTTATTATGTTTATAACAATTTCTCTTAATTCAGGAGGATTTCCCAAAACGGCACGTACCGGCGACAAACCTTCGGTATCCATTTCGTATGTTGCACCACCGGCCTGGGCAACATCCTTCCATTTGGGTTTTGAAAAATTAATTGACTGCTCAATAATTTCCACCATATTTAGTGAAATATGCTTTGCTGTACTTTTTCCCATTCTGGTAAATTCACTCAATCTGCGCACTGTTTCTGAACCGTCGTCTACAGCCTTATTGATAGCACGAAATCCTTTCAACAACTCTTCATTACCATCACAGCTGCATTCCAGTAGTTGTGTATAGCCGTTGATGATTGCAAGCACATTATTAAAGTCATGGGCTATTCCTGCCGCCATTACTCCCATGGCCCTCAATTTTTCAGACTGTATCAATATTTTCTCCATTCTCTTGCGAGAAGTTATATTTACCATCATTCCGGATATGATATTATCATCCATTGTTGCAGTCAGAATAATGTCAACTCCACTCCCATCCTTTTTTACACATTCGCATTCAAATTCATCGACTCCGCCAGACTTCTTAAGGTTATTAAGCAAATCACTCCTGTCCTTTTTGTTTTTATATATTTGCAAAATACCACCAGACATCATCTCCTCAGGTGACGAATATCCAAACATATTTGATAGTGCACAGTTTGCATATAAAATGTCACCATCTATATTTGACTTGTATACTCCAACAAGAGCATTGTCCACAATAGATCTGTATTTTTTTTCTGAAATCTCCAATGCTTTTTTAGCCTGAATTAATTCCTTTTCACTGGCCAGTTCTTTAAAGACCCACTTGATTACGGAAGGCAAAAGCTCAAAAAACTGCCCCTGCTTTACAATATAGTCTCTGGCGCCGGCCTTCATCATCTCTACCGCCACCCTCTCATCTCCGTGCCCCGTCATTACAATGAACTGAAAATCTATCTTTCGCCCTTTAAGGTCTTGAACTATCTGACTCGCTGTCATATCCGGCAACCTGTAATCCAACAGAGTAATCAGAGGAGAATGGTTAACAATAAAATCAATTGCATCTGCCCCACTATGGACGGCCTTCACATTAACACCTATAGTTTCCAGACTCTTCTTAATCAGACGTGACAGGCCTTCATCATCTTCCACAACAAGAACTGTGGAAGATTCACTTAGCTCATTATTTACACTACTGTTTTGATCTTTTTCTACCATTTGTCTATTGTGTACCATTCACTTCAGGCAATTTTATTATAGTAAGAAAGAGTCCTAATTTCTTTATAGAATCAACAAATTCTTCGTATTCCACGGGTTTGGTAATGTAAATACTACAACCCAGTTCGTGACAGTGATTAATTTCCTTCGGATCATCTGTGGTAGTAACCATGATCACAGGCATTTTAGACAGTTCAGGATCCTCCTTGAGCTGACGCAGGACTTCAACCCCATCTACCTTGGGCATTCGTATATCCAGCAGCAAGAGATAGGAGTTACCTTTTATACGGTGTGGCCCTTCGCCATTCTTGAAAAAAAAGTCCAGGGCTTCCTGTCCATCCTTTAAATGAAGTATGTTATTCTTGAAACCTGCACGTTTCAAATTCTTCTTAATAAGTGCAGCATGCCCTTCATCATCTTCTGCAATAACTAAGTGTACTTCTTGTTGATGATCTCTTCTTCTCTCTTCTATTATTGTTGACATACAAAGCCTCTCTTACTTATATAAAAAACAATATCTTATGTAAAGGACAGGGCTGTTATTTGAATCTGAATTTTGTCTTACTATACAGTACAGAAATAAATGATCAATTATAATAAAACAGCTTAATCTTAAACCTAAACAGTGCAACTCCTGTTGCAAAGTATTCATAAGCCGTTAATATAATATGTTCTTCAGTTTATTCCGGCAGACAAACAAAAAACTTGCTCCACTTTCCCTGTTCAGATTCTACCCATATCTTTCCGCCGTGCCGATCCATTATCCTGCGAACAATTGAAAGCCCCAATCCCTCTCCGGCTACATCACTATCACCGGGGTGAAGACGGTGAAATATCTCAAAAATCTTTTCCATGTGCTTCTCTGCTATGCCAACCCCATTGTCTTCCATACAATAGACAACATGCCCATCTTCTTTCTTTCCTGAAAGCATGATTATGCTATCTCTTTTGCTATCACTATATTTCAAAGCATTATCTATAAGATTGGAGAAAACCTGGTTAATCGTTACCTCATCTCCTCTACACGATGGCAGTTCATTAATCGAAAATTTAACATTCGCTTCCTTTATCATATATTTAAATGTCTCTGTAATATCAGAGATGAGTTTATTCATATCCAGCTCTTTTATATTAAGCTTTGCACGGCCCAAACGAGACACCCGTAAAAGCCCTGATAACAAAGCATCCATTTTAGATGAACTTGTGAGGATAAATCTTAGTGCATCAGGAATGTCCTCCTCAAGAGGTTCTGCAAATTTAGCCCTTGTTTCAACGGGCATATCACTTTCATCCAGAATAGTATGAATTCGTTCCAGTGATGCTTGTAATTCCTTACTGAAACCCTGTATATTCAAGAGTGGTGACCGCAAGTCATGTGATGCCACATAGACAATCTGTTCCAGCTCTTTATTTTTATATCTAAGCTCATCAAGCATCTGTTCAATCTCTTTTGTTTTATCAGCAACCATTAGTTCCAGATTGTGTGAATAGCCCTCCAGCTGGCATTTTGATTCATCTAATTGGGAAGTCATATCATTAAATGAATTTCCAAGTATACCGATCTCATCTTTAGACCTCGTTACTATTTTGAAACCAAGATCTCCTTTTGATATTCTCTGTGTCCCTTCAACCAATGTTCTTAGTGGCCCTGTAACTCTTCTGGCCAGAATTATTGAAATTACAATTACAACGATTGCACATATAACGCTTATTATGATAGTAAATATTCTTAAATGCGTAATGGGGGAAAGGACCTCGTCTTTGTCTAATTTAGTCACCAGCCCCCAATCCAAATCTGGGAGATATTGATAAACTGCCACAACATCTCTACCCCTGTAATCTGGGGCTATAATTGCTCCATTTTGCCCTTTCAACGCCAATCTCATAGGCTCAGCCCCAGCAGAACTTAATGGGACGGACATCCTAAACGGCATGACAGGTGCGTACTTTAGCTTTGTTAAGAATACGACTTTATCTCCTCTTTTCTGGCCCAATAATACCTCACCAGACTCCCCCATTCCGGCACGCTTAGTCGTAATCTCATCCAGGCAAGCAATATCATAGGCATTGATAATAACACCAATAGTTTTATTATCATGTTTATCAGTCAGAGGTGACGAGATGAATATGCAGTCTACATTTAGATAAGGAACACTATATGATTTACCTGTATAAGCTTCTCCGTAGTATTTACTAATGCAACTCCTGAAAATATCCTCATTAGACATATCCATTCCAACCCATTTTTCTGTAGTAGATGCCACAACCCTGCCATTAATATCCAGGACCGCTATAGAAGTTAGTTGAGAGTCCAGAGACTTCTTGTTCGTCTTGAGGTGCGTATTCAGGCCGGAGACGGCATCGCTTTTTGTTCCACCGCCGGAGATTATTTCAAGACTATCTCTTATAAATCCATCAGAACTGAAGTCAACAGTTCGACCCTTTTTTGAATCCAGAAAGGACAATGTATGGGTTTCTTTAGATTCTGCAATGGCCGTCAGCCAGCTGAAAGTCTGCTGCTCGATTGTTTTTCTGGCATTGAAATAGTACAACGTTGTGATTATTGAAATGGGTATCAGAGAAATGCAGAGTGCAAAAATTAATAATTTGGTTTTTAGTGACATGAAGTGTGGCTCTGTGAAACACTTTTGATTCTATTTAGACAAGGCTTAAACTAGCGCCAATGTATTATAGTGAATTGAGTTAAGGTACCAGATATTGCTCACAGTTCAAGTATAAACTGTTCCTGTTCAATCATTATAATATGCTACGAAAGAGATTCACTCATCATTTATTGGCTACTCTTTTTCTATACTAAAGAGCTACTTCCTGCTCTGCATCTACATAGCGGCCTCTAATATTCAGAAAATCTTTTTCAGCACAGATAAAGGCGGCTACCACATCAGGGTCGAAGTGTTTCCCCCTGCCTTCTACAATAATATCATGACTCCTGGTATGAGAAAATGCTTCCTTGTAACATCGTTTGGAAGTAAGCGCATCGTATACGTCTGTCAATGCAAGAATTCGTCCGACTAAAGGAATGTCTTCTCCGACAAGCCCATGTGGGTAGCCTGTACCATCCCATTTTTCATGATGACTTTCGGCTATTTCTATTCCGATTCCTACAAAGTCGTTTCCCGCATGCAAACGGTTGACTTCTCTAAGCGTTTCTGCCCCTATGATGGTATGTACCTTCATCTCATCAAATTCTTCTTTTGTAAGTTTACCCGGCTTGAGGAGTATTCTGTCCGAAATCCCAACCTTACCAATATCGTGTAGTGGACTTGCAGCACAAATATTTTCTATGTAATCATCATCAATTATGGCCGCATATTCTGAACGAATACAGAGCCTCTGGCAGATAATTCTAACATATTCTCTTATCCTTAACAGATGCTCTCCTGTTTCAGGATCACGTGACTCGGCAAGTTTTGCCATTGCAAAAATTGTAGCTCGTTGTGCAGCAGTGATTTCTGACACCTGTTTACTGACACGGTCTTGAAGGTCAAGATTAAATTTTTCTATCTGACCCTGATATTGATTTTCTTTATCATGGAGTAGTTTTCTCTCCAGACATGCGTTGATTCGTGCTTTAAGAATCGTGTGGTTGAACGGCTTTACCATGTAGTCTTCCGCCCCATTTTCGATACAACGTACAACACTTTCCATATCGTCTAGCGCAGAGATCATTATAACTGGAATTTGACATAAGCGAGAATCATTCTTCATATATTCCAGCACCTGGTAGCCGTCCATATCCGGCATGCGAATATCCAGAAGAACAAGGTCACACTCCTGTTTCTCCAATGTCGACAGTGCATATAACCCGTTTTCTGCCATTACAGAATCGTATCCCATCATAATAATCAGGTCATTAACGATTTTACAATTAACACTATTGTCGTCAACAACAAGTATTTTGGCTTTCTCCGTTTCTATTTCCTGACCCATAGTTTTTGAATCAATCATTTACTCCCCCTCTCAGCAGCAAGGACAATCTTGTCTTCATTAAAGTTCTTTGGCATGGATTTATTCCTATTCAATTCTTCTGATCCCTGCTTGCATGTCTCTATCGGTGGTATTGTAAACCAGAACGTGCTGCCACTTCCAACCTCGCTTTCAACACCTATCTTGCCGCCGTGCAGCTCCACTAATCTTCGTGTCAATGTAAGCCCGATCCCGGCACCTCCAAGTTGATTACTATGTACCCAATCTGCCTGATAAAACCCTGAGAATAGATGCAGTTTCTCTTCCTCAGTCATTCCTGGACCAGTATCGCTAATCTCCACCCTTATCCCAGCGCTTCTATCCTCTGTAAAGGTGATTCTAATACACCCACCTTTAGGTGTATACTTCAACGCATTGGATAACAGTGTATACATAATCTGCTTATATTTATGCACATCAATGACAACAACGTCCGGTGCAGAATCTATAGTTGATTTGACGGTTATTTTTTTCCTCGTAAACTGGCTATCCATTAGAGATATTATTGAGTCCATTAATTCTGTAGGCAAGCACGTCTGAAGTTCAAGTTCCATTTTGCCTGCATCTATCTTTACTATGCTAAGAAGATTATTAATATGTCCCAATAGATACTTACCACTACTGTATACCTCCTTTACATAGCCCATCTGTTTATCATTCAGTTTACCGAAATACTGCTCATATAATATATCAGTAAAACCAAGTATTGCATTAAGTGGTGTACGAAGCTCATGACTCATTGACTCAAGAAATTTGTTTTTGGCATGATTTGCCTGCTCCAGCAATAAGTGGGCATCCTTAAGTTTCTGCATCGACTGTCTCAATTCACTTGTTCTCGCATTCACTGTCTCCTCCAGTTTATTGCGTTCTCTTGATAACTCAGCCTCAATATGCTTGCGCTCGATAATCTCCTTCTCAAGAAGAAGCATCTTGTCCTCCAGTTTCTTAACTAGAATCTCATTGTAGAGCTTGTAGGAACCCTCGTCATTTCCTATAACCTGAACGTCAGGCTTTGTATTTGACTGGCTCGCATTGTAACCATTACAGAGATTTTCTATAATTGCCATTAGCTCAGTCATATCAAACGGCTTTCTAATGAATCTGTCCGCTCCTAATTGTAAAGCAAATTCTTCATCCTGCTCGTCCGTAAAGGAGGCTGTACAGAAAACAAAAGGGATAGAGTTCAGCTTATCATCAGAATTTACCTTCTTACATAGTTGAAAGCCGTCCATAACTGGCATCAGGATATCTGAAATAATCAGGCCAAACTCTTCAGTATGTAATTTGTCGAGTGCTTCCGCACCATTTGCAGTTGAAACAACCTCATATCCATTTTCTTTCAACCAAGTATCCAATAGAAAGATGTTCTCCGCATTATCATCAACTACTAATATCTTCATTGTTATTCCGAAATTTAATTGATCCTGTATTTAGTCTCTTGTGTTATGGGGCTAAGGGGATGATCCACACCTGTAAAAGCATCTTAAGCGCCTGGTATCATGCAGGCGTGATTCTGCGCTTTGCCAACATTCCAGCTTTGCACTCCATACTTACTGTTCTCACCAGATTTTATAAGAGTATTTGCATTACCTAAAAAGCAGATAAACTCTTTAAACAGTTCCATGTCGAAGCAGTTAATCATGTTTTCCCTCATCTCGAGAAGAGCAGTGAATGGTTTTAGCGCCTCTTTATAGGCTCTTTTTGTGGTGATTGCATCATACGAATCTATAATCCTGGCGGCCCTTACAGTCAGCTGGATTTCATCTCCTCCAATTCCATGAGGATAACCTGTTCCATCAAAGTTTTCATGATGTTGAGCAACAATCACCAGAGATTCTTTTAAGATATTGCCTTCTTTTGTCAAAAGGTTTATACCTGCTTCAGGATGCCTTGCTACTATCTTATGCTCTTCACTCGTGAGACTGCTCGGTTTGTTAAGAATATCTAAAGGTATTTCAACTTTCCCAAAATCGTGCAACAGCAAACCTGTTCCAAAAGAGCTCAGACTTTCCTGGCTAAAACCAAGGTGTTTCCCAAAAAGTAAGCCAAGTACAGATACATTTACTGAGTGTGTATAAGTCTGGTAGTCATGGGAAGTAACCTTTATCAGGTTTGAAAATGCCTTTTCATCACGTAATATATAATCAACGGTATTATCTGCCCATGCTGTAACCCTATCTATTTTGACTCCTGATTTTGTGTCATTCAAGAGTTCCTGAGTCAAGTTTTTTGCAACACTATAAACAATGCTTGATTTTTCACCCGAACTTTTCTCATTATCGGCAAGAATTGTTTTTAAATTCTGCTCCTGGTAGTCGTTAAATGTTTTATAGCTGTTTGCGTATACATAAAGCTTTGTAATATTATTCTCTATTAATTGCTTTCGCCTATCATTGCGAAACATTTCTCCACCGTGACTAAACAAGATATATCTTGGAACTCCATTAACATGGCTTTTTAGATATAAATCACAGTCTACTTCCGTATCTACGATTAAAGTACTTTCGTTAATAGCCAGAAATTCTTTCATTTAATTTAATTCCTCTTTATTACATCCATATATTCTAACTATAAAATTACCGCGAGAGAATAGACAGACAGAAGATGTCTTGTTGTTATGTAACTGCTAACACTAAAAAGATATACTATCTTTAAATTTCATATTAAAGCATGTCACAACACCTTTTGGCTTTTATATATATATGTATTAACGGCACTTTCAGCTAAAACATTAGCGAAGAATATATTTTTTTGATGAGAAAAATGAGATGTCAAAATATTGCGGATGTTAAGAGAAGTAACCTGTGGAATATTTGTTGAAATTCCATATTTGTATCTCGCGAGGTTTTTCCTATTAATTTTCTTTGATCTGCTTATGACTTACGCTGTAAGCAATTCGAAATGGGGTACTTAGTCAACTTTTGGGATTTGCATATATGACTGAAATCCAGTGTATTGCCTAAGCGTGACGAGACAATACACTGTAGCAGTTTTTGGAATGATAAAGCGACTATCTTGCTCTAGAAAAACCAGAATAAAGTCCTAAATGCTTACAACTTAAATAATAGATCAGCATATGTCGGAACAGGCCACAATTTTCGAGGAATCAATGTTTCCAGAATATCAATATCTTCACGTAAATCAGTCATCGTAACCTGTACCTTATCACGAAATACCTCAGCGCATTTTAAGCTATCCAAAACTTTGAGTGTCTTCTCACGCTCAGATTCCAGTTTCCTGGTATTACGATATGCTGATTCCAAATGAGTCGAAATCCTTGAAAGCAAATCTCTCTGGACATCCGCAGATGCATTTACTGCTTCCAGTGTCTCAATCCCCTCAGCAAGCTCTTTTGTATAATGTATAATTGCTGGAATGTACAAACTCTTCACCATATCAAGAGCCGCATTTGCTTCAATATTAATCTGCTTTGAATATTGCCCGAGATAAATTTCATATCGGGCAAGTACTTCTTCCTTTGAAAGTACATTATATTTTTGAAACAAACCAGTAGATTTTTTACCCGGAAAAGTTTTCAACGCTTTCACAGTAGAATCAATATTTGGTAACCCACGCTTCTCTGCCTCTTTCTCCCAGTCTCCCGCATAGTTATTACCATTGAAGATGATCCTCCCATGCTCGGTCATTGTATCTTTTATAATAGCAGCAGTCTCTTTGTGGATATCTTTTGCCTTCTCAAGCCTGGTTGCAATTTCATCTAGCGCTTCCGCGACAATAGTATTCAACACAATACACGGTCTTGAAATTGAACCGGATGATGGAACCATGCGAAACTCAAACTTATTACCAGTAAATGCAAATGGCGATGTCCTGTTCCTGTCCGCATTATCCATTGGAAGTGCCGGTAAAGTATCAACGCCCACCTTAAGAGTTGTAAACGCTTTCGACTTTGCCTTCTTCCCCTTTGCAATAGCCTCCAGAATTTCTGTCAATTCTTCACCCATAAAGATAGAGATAATTGCCGGAGGAGCTTCATGTCCACCGAGACGATGATCATTACCTGAATTTGCCGCTGACCTACGTATAATGTCTGCATGGCGGTCAACAGCACTAATAAGCGCACAGATAAAAATGAGAAACTGCGCGTTCGCATGTGGTGTGCTCCCCGGTTCAAGTAAATTCTCACCTTCATCAGTACTCAATGACCAGTTCGTATGTTTTCCTGAACCGTTAACTCGTGCATAAGGTTTTTCATGTAAAAGGCAAACCAGACCACGCCTGATAGCAACTTTCTGTAATGTCTCCATTACAAGTTGATTATGGTCCGCTGCAATGTTTGCGGTTGTAAAGATTGGTGCCATTTCAAATTGTGATGGCGCAACTTCATTATGTTTTGTTGTAGCAGCAATCCCCAACTTCCATAACTCTCTGTCCAGATCTTTCATAAAATCAGCTACACGATCCTTAATCTGCCCGAAATAGTGGTCCTCCATTTCCTGCCCTTTAGGTGCCGGTGCGCCAAAAAGAGTTCTCCCCGCAACAATTAAATCTAATCTTTGCTCAAAGAATTTTTTGTCTACAAGGAAATACTCCTGCTCCGCGCCAATGTTTGCGGTAACTTTCTTAACCGTTTTATTCCCCAGCGCACGTAAAACTCTATGCGATTGTTGTGAAACTGCGGACATTGAACGAAGTAACGGTGTTTTCTTATCTAACGCTTCACTCGTATATGAACAAAATGCGGTAGGAATACAAAGTGTGACATCCCCGGCAGCATCTTCCTTAAGGAAAGCGGGAGATGTACAATCCCATGCGGTATATCCACGTGCTTCAAAGGTTTCCCTGAGCCCACCACTTGGAAAACTTGATGCATCTGGCTCTCCCTTAACAAGCTGTTTGCCAGAAAACTCCATAACTACTCCACCTTGCGCTGTCGGAGAAATAAAGGAGTCGTGTTTTTCTGCCGTACTCCCAGTCAGTGGTTGAAACCAGTGGGTATAGTGTGTCGCACCTTTTTCAATTGCCCAATCTTTCATAGCATTTGCTACGACATCTGCAACCTCCGGCGGTAACCGCATTTCATTTTCAATGGTTTTCTTAAGTGCTTTATAGGTATCCTTTGGAAGCCATTTTCTCATCACCTCATCATTAAATACATTAGTCCCGAATATTTTAGTAACATCCATTTTGTACCCTCTTTAGATTGTTCACCATTAAAATATAGAATTAGACTACGTCGACAACTTTACTTTTATGTTTATCATTTACCTTTAACAACACATTATCCAGAAAAAAATTCGACATCACCGCAAGTATAAACGCAAAATTTTCGAACTCAGTCGAGAGCGTGCATCACTTTTATCAACAGATTGCATCATCAACTTAGCATACAAGAAGAGGATCAGTAGTATTTTATCAAGTTTCAACTACCGTATAATAAACGTGTTATAACAATTTGTTACAGAATCTAATCTTAAGAAAAATCTGATCAACAAACTTAACAAGCAGAATTTTTTACTATTCTACAATAAGCAATCGCAAAAAGCTTACCGAAAGACATCAAATTCCTATAATAGTCTACAGGTTACTAATATCAAGTAGAAAAAGGATAGTTTTTACCAAGTGTATTTCAAACAAAGGATCTTTGTATATTGAGCTATTAGCCTATCTTTAAAACAATTAAGCATGTTTAAAGTAAATGTGGTTAACTCCAGTTCATTTAGTAACACCTTGTTGAATCTGTCAGAATCAGATTGAAATAGTACCTATAATGATATAAAGTAGCAAAGACATAACAGAAATAAAATCATGTAGTTATGAAATCACCTGTACCTGAAAGCGAAAGATTTACCGTAAAAGAAACCAAATACAGGTTCGTTCCGGTTACGATATAACTCACGAGTACTATGACAGAAGAATTTAAGGTTGAAATAATGAGAGATGCTGAAAATGTACGGGTACTTTTTACCGGCAGGCTGGACGCCATCAACGCTGAAAACGTACAGAAAACCTTCGAATCTCTTACAGATGATGGAGAACGGGTAATCATTGCTGATCTTACCAAAGTCAATTATGTCAGCAGTGCTGGCATAAGGGCATTCCTTTTTACCCAGAAGAAACTCAGAGTAGTCAGTGGTGAAATAATTCTTTACAACCCCCAGGAAATTGTTAATAACATTTTTACCGTGAGCGGCCTGGGCAGAATTTTTACCATATTATCTGCAGATCAAAAGCTGCCCGGAGTTACCAATGAATATTCAAAAAAGGTAAAGGATGTTTTTGAAGGAATAACCTTTGAACAGCGACACATTTCCAATGAAACGGGTAAACTCCATCATTTTGGAAACGGTGAAAAACTTAAGTATGCAACATTTACCCGTGATGATGTAATTACGAAAAAGTCGTCTGATATACCGTTCGGCATTGGTATAGCAGCTACTGGAGAGGAATATGGTGAATATTCCAACCTTTTTGGTGAGGCAATGGTAATCGATGGTAATTTCTTTTTTTACCCTACCGTTCAGAACCCTGTTGTCGATTTCATCCTTAAAAAGCATGGAGGGCCGGAAAACAAGCTGAAGTTTCTCAACGGTTTCTCCTTTTCAGGGCCTTGGAGATACATTCTCTCATTTGATGACCGTAATGCCTTTATTGAGTTTCCAAGGCTTAAAAAAGCCATTTTCAATTACGTAAAAGGCAATCTACTGGGCATTGTCTTTCTTGTTGAGACCAGGGGATATTGGGGAATGAGCCTTAATAAATCTCCCGTAATAGAGAACAGAGTACCGGAAGGAAAAACAATTTTTGATCCGGAACTTTTCCCTGATTGGTTTGACTATCCGGTCGAACCGGGTGAGAGTAAGCACATTCTCGTCGGCACAGGAATTCTGGCAAGGAACGCAGATTCGGTAGATGAGAAGACCATGTCTCTATTCCCGAAAAAGGGTGATATGCACATTCACGCCGGGGTATTTAGAAAAGGACACATCAGTAGAAAGCCTGAAGATTTTGAAAAAGAGCTAGACCGCCTCCTGAATGGCCATGAACCGAAATCAATTTATCATATCTTAAGCAAGACACGTTTGAAGAGTGGGCTTATGGGAATCATAGAACTGGAAACATAACATGGAACTCTGGATCGGCGCCCTCAACCTCGGTTTTTTATACTCCTTCATGGCAATGGGAGTCTATCTGACATTTCGCATTCACGATTTTCCGGACATTACCGTTGATGGTTCCCTTACTACAGGAGCTGCCATTGCCGCCGTACTACTGGTGACAGGAATGCATCCCCTCCTTGTATGTCCGTTGGCTTTTGGAGGAGGAGCCCTGGCCGGCGTTGCCACGGCTATGATACATACACGCTTTAATATCAACGGTCTATTATCCGGTATCCTCGTAATGACCGGGCTCTATTCGGTAAACCTCCATATAATGGGACAATCTAACATTCCGCTCCTCAGGCAAGTCACATTTTTTTCATGGCTCCAGGCTTTTAATCCCGGCTTACAACCGGAAATTTGGATATTCATTATCCTCCTGGCAATCATTGTAGTCTTTTGGTTTCTCTTCTCCTATTTCTTTAAGACAGATCTGGGGATAACTATGAGAGCCACAGGGAATAACTCTGTAATGGTTGCAGCATCCGGAGTAAATGTTAATTTAATGAAAGTTTTCGGTATTTCACTCTCGAACGGACTAGTTGGGCTCAGCGGTTGCCTTGTTGCCCAATACCAGGGGTTTGCAGATATAAGTATGGGAGTTGGAGTAGTTGTATTTGGCCTTGCTTCTGTGATAATAGGAGAATCTATTATGCGGAGCCGTTCCGTATGGGTCATTGTAATGAGTGTCATTGGCGGTTCCATAATTTTCAGATTAATGGTAGCACTTGCCCTTTATGTTGGACTGAACCCGATTGACTTGAAGATAATAACGGCTGCTTTTGTACTTGCTACTCTTGTTTTTTCCCGCTTTATGGCAAAAGGTGCTGCGACTAAAAAGACCGACTGGAGTAAAAGTGTTGTTTATGGTCTCATAGGAATAGCACTTCTTTCCGGAGGATATTTTACCTGGAAGGATTATACCTCCAGAAACGAAAAGCGTATTCATTCATCTGGAAAACAATCCGAGAAAAAATTCAAGATCGGACTTGTACAGATTGTCGATCACCCCATCCTGAATATCACCCGCGACAGCTATGTAAAAGAGTTAAACAAGCTAGGATACGTTGATGGCAAGAATCTTGATATCAGCCTGAAAAATGCCCATGGAGATATTGCCACCATCAGCACTATTCTGGACAGTTTCATTAATGAGAAAGTAGACATGGTCCTGACTATTTCTACTCCATGTACCCAGGCTGCAATCAATAAGATCAAGGACAGGCCGGTGGTTTTTGCGACTGTCGCAAACCCGTTTGTTATTGACGCCGGTGAAAACGATAAAGAACACCTTCCTAACGTTACCGGTGTGTATGGTTCTGTACCTATGGATAAACTGATGGAACTTGTAACGGCAATTATCCCCGGAATTGATACCATTGGAGTTCTCTGGAATGAAGCCCAGGCAAATGCCGTATTTAACGTAAATCAATTAAAAAAGGCGTTGAAAGAACAATATCCTGAAATCGTCTTAAAGCCGGGTATTGTTTCCGGATCTTCTGAGGTGTATGAACATGCACTCTCCCTTGTCACAAAGAACATTGACGCCTTTGTCCTTCCCCCGGACAATACCATATATTCTGCCATCGATGCGGTTGTTAAGGTGGCTGAAAGCCGGAATATCCCGGTAATTATGGGTGATATATTCCATACCGAAGACGGCATCCTGGCGGCAATAGGATACAACTATGTCCTGAGTGGTATTCAGGCGGCCCACATCACCGACCGGATTTTGAGAAAAGGTGAAAACCCGAAAGATATCCCCTTTCAGCAGTATTCAGGTCTGGAAACAATGGTGAACCGTGACCTGGCCGACCAGAGAGGACTCACCATCCCTGACTCTATTATAGAAAACGCTGATATCGTCATAAGCCAGGGAAAAGTCTCCCGAAAAGTAAAACGAAAGAAAATTGGTATTGTCCAGTTTGCCCCTGAACCTAATGTTGAAAAAGCGAAAAAAGGCATTATCGCTGCCCTTGAAGATAATGGCTTTTTTGATGGTATGAATATCGATATTGTCTATAAAAATGCCAATGCCGATTTCCCCACCATAACGTCAATCATACAAGATTTGATGAGAAGGAACGTTGATATTATCGTACCACTTTCTACACCTGTCGTACAGGCTTGCGTTCAACAGGCCCAAAGGAATCCTGAGATAAAGATCATATTCACTTACATTTTCGACCCGTACAGGATAGGAGCCGCAACCTCCCCTACCGACCACCCGCCGAACATGACCGGCGTCTCCTGCTTCCCACCGATTGAAAAGATGCTGGACTTGATAAAGGGGATGTTTCCGGATAAAAACAAAGTAGGGATAGTCTGGAACAGCTCCGAAGCAAACTCAGAGTCGGTTCTGCTCAAGGCGAGAGCTCATGTAAAAAAAACAGGACAGCAACTGATAGAAGCTACCGTAAGCAATCCCGCAGAAGTTCTTGAAGCTTCCCGGTCTCTGGTTTCAAAAGGAGTTGAAGTATTTCTCAATCCGGGTGACAACACCCTGAACGTCAGTTATGACAGTTTTGCAAAGGTAGCGTCCAATAACGCGATACCACTCTTTTCAATAGATCCCGGTTTTATTGAAAACCATACTGTCGCAGCCTTGGGACCGGACTATTTTATTACCGGGTATGAGGGCGGAGAGATAATCGCACGTGTATTAAAGGGAGAGAAAATCTCAGACATACCCATATCCCAGACAAAACAGACGGAATTTTACCTGAATCTGGACACTGCACGGGCGAATAGGTTTTCTATAGCGGATAAATTTTTGAAACAGGCGGACAAAGTCATTGATTCTCAAAAATCTCAATTTTCATCTACTCAAGAAAAGCCGGTTAAGAAGATGGCAATCTTACAGTTTTCAGATAACTATATCCTTGAAGAGATTGTGGATGGAATGCTTGCCCGTTTTCATGAGAGTGGCATTCTGAATGAGAACAATATATCAGTTAACCGATTAAACTCGCAAGGAGATTTTGGTATCGCACAGACGATTGCCCAGGACATAGTCAGGAAAAAATACGATTATGTTATAACGGTATCTACCCCATCGCTCCAGGTAATTGCAAATGCCAACAAAAAGATCCCCCACGTATTTGGTGGTGTTACCTCACCTTACAAGGCCGGTGTCGCAACTACCCCCGAAGAGCATCAAAAGAACCTTACCGGTGTGGCAACACCACAGCCGGTTGAAGCTTCCATAAGGGCGATGCGGGAACTTTTTCCAAATGCAAAGACCGTTGGAATCGCCTGGAACCCGGCAGAGGCAAATTCTGAAGTATGCACGGTAAATGCCAGAAATGCTGCAGGCGTGTATGGTTTTGATCTGATTGAATCTACCGTAAGTAATACAAGTGAGGTAATGGATGCCGTACGCTCACTCGTCAGCAGAGGTGTTGATATTTTCTTGACCTCCGGTGATAACACCGTTATCCTTGCCCTGGAATCTATTGCAGACCTGATGAAGAGGAAAAAGATCCCCTATTTTACAAACTCTTCAACCGACATCAACAAGGGGGCATTTGTTTCCATAGGAGCAGATTATCGTGAAGTAGGTGTCGAAACCGGACGCGTAGCCGAAAAGGTTATCAAGGGGGAAAAACCTGCTGACATCTCTATAAAGAAATATGTGCCTGAGGAGATTAACATCAATATTCCGCTTGCCGACCTGTATGGTATCACGGTACCTGAAGAATTTCTAAAAAAGTGTTCAAAGGTGATAACCAAATGATTAAAATTGAAAACCTTCACAAAACCTTTAACGCAGGAACAATTAACGAAGTTTATGCACTCAAGGACATTAACTTCTCTGTGAATGACGGAGAATTTGTTACCATTATCGGCACCAACGGGTCAGGCAAATCGACCCTTCTCAACGCAATAGCCGGAAGCTTTATTCCGGACAAAGGAAAAATTGAAATCAACAATATAGACGTTACCCATCAAATGGATTACCGCCGGGCAAAATTTGTTGCCCGTGTTTTCCAGAGCCCATTTATGGGAACCGCTCCTGACATGTCAATATCCGAAAACCTTCTCATCTCACATATGAGAGGAAAGGCACGTTATCCAAAAGTCAGCCTGCAGAATGACCTGAAAAAAACATTCAGTGAAAAGATACGATATCTGGAGATGCAGCTCGAAGACCGCCTTGATAATATCATTGGATCTCTGTCAGGCGGGCAGCGTCAGGCGATAACACTCCTCATGGCTGTGCTTGAAAAACCAAAGGTCCTTCTTCTCGATGAGCATACTGCCGCACTTGACCCGAAATCAGCATCCCAGGTAATTAAACTGACAAAGCAGTTTGTTGAAAAAGACAAACTTACCGCCGTAATGGTCACTCATAGCATGCAGCAAGCCCTTGAACTGGGAAACAGAACTATCATGATGCATGGTGGTGAAATTATCGAAAGTATCAGTGAAGCTGAAAAACTGCGGATGACTACCGATGATTTTCTCAACCGTTTTGCAGAGATCCGAAAACGCGAAAAACTCAACGACGAACTTATAACCCAGCTCCAACAGGAATACTGCTGAGAAGTTTTTAGACTGAAAACAGATTTTGCTTCCTCCTGTTGAATCCCATCAGGACCTGATCATAGCACAGCCAGAACGCTTATAAAATTTAAGAATTCCAAATGGCCTGGCCACTCTATTGAAGGGTACAAAACTGATCAAGCCGATTAATGAATACGTCGGGTATGGAAACCCGACTTACACTAATGGCCCTATGTCCTGATTCAGAGTCTCCAGGGCATCAACCGCTGCCGTTGCATAATCAGATGTATTCTTTTCGATATACGCGTAATTGATTCCACTCGAACTGTTTATTCTGTGGATAAGGATATCATTGTTTGTCTTTTTCAATACATCAACAACTTCTCCGGCGCTACCACCCTGCGAACCTACTCCCGGAATCAATAGTGGGATCTCTTTCTTTGATTCAACAAAAAATCTACTGATCTCCTCTAACTCTTCAAGATAAGTTGCACCAACAACAGCACCCACACCGGGTTTGTGCCATCTAATAATATTTTCTGCAAGCTTCATATAAACAGGAACACCATCAACCTTAAGGTCCTGCAGATCAACAGCTCCCTTGTTTGACGTCCGACATAGTATATAAACGCCCTTCTCTTGATCACACCATTCTATAAACGGTTCAACAGAATCACTGCCCATATATGGAGCAATGGTCACCGCATCTGAATCCCAGAACTCAAATACCGATTTTGCATAAGCCGTTGATGTCTTGCCTATGTCGCCACGTTTTGCATCAAGGAGCGTTGGAATGCCTGATGATTTATATTGACTGATAATTGTCTTTAACGCATTAAATCCGGCAAAGCCATATTGTTCAAAATACGCGATATTCGGTTTAATTATAGCAGGGTACGAATCCCTTTTATTCATCTCCTTCAGAATATCAAGATAGAACTCTTCTATAACCTGACACGTGTCACCCTTGATTTGGATTTTTTCAATCACCGGGTCCATGCCCATACAGACAATACTCTTTGCCTTCTTTGCCCGCACCCTCAAATCATCTAGATAACCCATAAATTATCCTTTATCCTCATTGGGAAATCCATGCTTCGGCCCCCAATTTTGAGGATCTTTATTCCATACAGACACAAGGGACAATTCCCTATCGGTTAGATTTCCATCCTTTTCTGCAACATTTACAAGGGTAGAGAAGTTAGTAATCGTCAACAACTTACACCCCCCCTCTTTAAATATCTTTCCCGCTTTCTTAAAGTCGTATGTAAATATGGCAACTACAGCCACACAACTTCCTCCAGCATCCCTAACTGCTTCGACCGCACTAAAGCTGCTTCCTCCGGTGCTGATGAGGTCTTCTATGATAAGAACATTTTTACTCTCTACATCTGCACCTTCAATCTGGTTACCTGCACCATGCCCTTTTTTCGATCCCCTTATATATGCCATTGGTTTGTTCAGCTTGTCACTTATCCAGGAAGCCCATGGTATCCCTGCGGTTGATGTTCCAGCAACAATATCAAAATCATAGTCCCTAGATTCATTGACAAAGGCATCAACAATCTGCACTCTCTCTTCAGGATATGCAATCATCTGTCGGTTATCACAGTAAATAGGACTCCTTATACCTGAGGCAAAGGTAAACGGATCTTTCGTGTTTAATTTAACGGCCTTTTTCTCAAGTAATACCCTTGCTATCTCTTCATTCATATTAATACTCCCGCATTTCCTGATAAGTTGGATGATACTATCACT
>ENA-OREN01002125-OREN01002125.1-marine-metagenome-genome-assembly--contig:-NODE-2125-length-21086-cov-3.480461_pt1 | contig 21086 bp, 20 predicted proteins | sample MGYA00248624_ERZ508555 | MGnify/ENA primary metagenome ERZ508555 (study PRJEB26222, sample SAMN06267773) | marine metagenome | isolation source: Saanich Inlet, British Columbia, Canada | place...
CTTTTTTGTTTAATTCGTGCTCTAATTAATGGTCATTTCGAAGGAAAGCACATTGAAAATTTTTCATTAAAAAAGTAGTAATAAGATAGCAATATCAAAGGAGGGAAGCATGTTTAGTATGTGCAAAACAAAAGATTTATTAAGAATTATAGTGTTCTTTTTCTGCATTTTTGTAACGATGGAAATGAGCCTTGCCGATGAGAAGAGGACTAGTTGGAATATTCATAAAACTGCTCATTTCAAGGTATTTTTCAAATCCATTGATGATTTGAGAGTCTTTAATTCGAAGGTTATTTGTCGAAAAAACGTTGTTAAGGGCAACACGATCTCAGATGTTGTTAAAAATAAACTCGATTTAATTTTTGAAGAAGTGGAGAAAATTCTTGGGATGCACAATCCTCGGTTTGGAAAAACTTCTTTTAAGATCTTCTCTGATAAAAAATCTTTAGACAGGGAGTGTTTGAGAAAGCGACCAAAGCAAGAGCCTATGATAGCTTGGTATGAGCCTGGGGAAGACAGTGTTTATTGCCAAGTGGGTGATGTAAGTGTAGGAATGGTAGCTCATGAAATTGCACATAGTATCGTTGATAAATATCTTATGGTCCCTCCTCCAAGAGAAACTGCTGAAATTTTAGCAAGATATGTTGATCGGGAAATCACAAAAGGAATTTGATAATGAAAAATGAAAAAAACAAAAAAATCGCTACTGTAGAAACTACGGTAGTGATTTTTCTTTATAAAAAGCCCTCAATGCAGGAAGATGTTTGAGTCCCTTGAAAATATTATCGGAAAAAATGTTTTTCCCTGTTAATCCAGGTGGGTTTCAGTTTTGCATGCTTCCATTCTGAAGGCTTTACCTAAGTATATAACATCTAGTTATTTTTTGCCAATCTGTGATATTTTTTGCTAAAAAACATGCTTAATTGCTTTGGATTTGATGAAAAGAATAAATATGATAGACTGGAAAAGCGATTAAAAAATCAAATGGAAAATAAATGGGAAAAAAAACTTCAAGAAGACATGACGTCATTGGAATCGGGAGTCCTCTTTTGGATATTGTGATGCAAGTTGATGAAGACACTTTATCGAAAATGAATCTCAAAAAAGGATCCATGAAGCTTATTTCAAAAGACGAGAGTTTGAGTATTGCGAAGGAAACGGCACAAATAAAAAAACGCGTTTCACCAGGAGGAAGTTCAGCTAACACTATCTCTGGAGCAAACGCCCTAGGAACGGAAACTGGCTTTATCGGAGCTGTTGGAGATGATGAATATGGGGAATTATACAAAAAACAAACAGAAGATGAGGGAGTTACTCCATTTCTTCACCATCAAGAAGAGTCCGTGACTGGGCATGCCTTCACTTTCATTACACCGGATGGTGAAAGAACATTTGCGACACATCTAGGTGCAGCCAATACACTTGAGAAAGAGCACATAAAAGAGGATCAAATTAAAGATGCAAAATTTTTTCATATAGAAGCATATCAACTTGAAGACCCGTTACTTTGTCGAGCACTTTTCCATGCAATTGCTATTGCAAAGGACGCTAAAACTAAAATCTCTCTAGATTTGTCAGACGCAGCATTAATCAATCGCAACAAAATTCTTTTCACTGATGTGATATGTGAGCATGTTGATGTGGTTTTTGCAAATGAAGATGAAGCAAGAGAATTCACAGGAAAAGACAATGAGGAAGCATTGGATTATATTGCAAAAATGTGTGATGTGGCAGTCGTGAAGCTTGGTGAGAAAGGGAGTCTTATTAAGTCTGGTGAAGAAATTTGCAAAATCAGCCCATGCTCGGTGGATATTGAAAATACAAATGGAGCTGGTGATATGTACGCTGCTGGAATTTTGCATGGATTAGTGAAGGGGTTGAGTTTAAGGGAAGCAGGTGAACTTGCTAGCCATGCATCTTCATTGGTTGTTGCAAGTCCCGGAGCAAGAATTCACGAGAAACATCTAGACTCAATTCAGAAACTAAAAAAAGAAAGTGTTAAAACGGGGCACTAGCTAGACGTCCAGTTAGTTAGTAGAAATAGGAAAAGATAATTAATAATAAAATTTAAAAATAATATGGAAGATTATAAGATTAAAGATATTTCATTAGCTGCTTATGGTCGCAAAGAAATTGAAATTGCAGAAAAAGAAATGCCTGGACTTATGGCGCTACGAGAAAAATACACCACAAAGAAACCTCTAAAGGGAACAAGAATCGCAGGGAGTTTGCACATGACAATCCAAACAGCAGTTTTAATTGAAACCTTGGTTGAGTTAGGTGCAGATGTTCGCTGGGCATCTTGTAATATTTTTTCAACTCAAGATCATGCTGCTGCAGCTATTGCAGAAAGTGGAGTCCCAGTTTTTGCATGGAAAGGTGAGACGCTAAAGGAATATTGGTGGTGTACACAGCAAATTTTTGATTTTGAGGGGGGTAAGGGTCCGGAACTAATTGTTGATGATGGTTCGGATGCCACTCTCATGCTTCACAGAGGAGTTGAAATTGAAAAGAATCCAAGTTTATTGGAAGCTGATTTTTCCACAAAAGGTGAAGATGAACAGGAATTGATGAAGGCCTTGGCGATTAAATATGAGGAAAATAAAAATTATTGGAGCGAGATTGCAAAAGAAGTCAAAGGTGTTTCAGAAGAAACAACCACAGGAGTTCATAGATTGTACCAAATGTTCAAAGAGAAAAAACTGCTTTTTCCAGCAATTAATGTGAATGATTCCGTGACTAAGAGTAAATTTGATAATCTATATGGATGCAGAGAATCTCTTGCAGATGGAATCAAACGAGGAACTGACGTAATGGTCGCAGGGAAGGTTGCTGTCGTTTGTGGATATGGGGATGTTGGAAAGGGCTGTGCGCAAAGCATGCGAGGATTTGGCGCAAGAGTGATTGTGACTGAGATTGATCCGATTTGTGCGCTTCAAGCAGCGATGGAAGGCTTCGAAGTGAAAACACTTGAAGACTCTCTGGCAGAAGGGAATATCTATATAACAACCACTGGGAACAAAGATATTATCAAAGTTTCACATATGGAGAAAATGAAAGATGAGGCGATTGTTTGCAACATCGGTCATTTTGATAATGAAATTGAAGTTGAGGCTTTGGAAAAATTTGAAGGAATAAAGGAGATTAACATCAAGCCACAAGTTGATAAATTTGTTTTTCCAGATGGTCATGCAATTGTACTTTTGTCACGAGGGAGACTTGTGAATCTTGGAAACGCGACAGGGCATCCGAGTTTTGTGATGAGCGCATCTTTTACAAATCAAGTTTTGGCACAAATCGATCTTTGGGAAAAAGACTATGCTGTGGGAGTATACACACTTTCGAAAGAACTTGATGAGGAAGTTGCAAGACTTCACCTTGGAAAACTGGGAGTTAGGCTAACTAAACTTACAAAAGACCAAGCTGAATATATCAACGTGCCAGTTAGTGGGCCATATAAACCAGAGCATTACCGGTACTAGAAATCTTTACAAAAAAAGCCGTTCCAAGCGGCTTTTTTGATTGACAACAAGAGTTTTTAATTGTATATTAAAGAATCTTGTTGCTTTTTTGCGAAAAGACCAGTTCGTTGAAAAAATATTAATCAAAAAAATAAATCCAGTGATGCTGGAAAAAAATAACTCTAATAATTTATCTAAAGAGAGGAGGGGAAAAGTGAAGATTGTAAAGGAAATTCTATTAATTAGTTTTGTTGTAATTCTTTTTCTTTATGGATTTACTGCAAATGCAGTTTCAAAAGAAGGAGTTTTTGAGAGTGCTCGTTTGATTTTATCTAAAAATGATTTAACTTTTTTGTTTTTGACTGCTGGTGTTCTTTTGTGTATGGTAATCTATTTCTTTGTTTTTTGGCCATATCAACGGAAACGTCTCGCGTCACAAAAAAGTCGCAAGAATATTGAAAGCTTTAAATTGTATGCTAATGCGATTTTGAACGCTTTCACTGAGCTATTTCAGGGAGATGAAAAACTTATTGGAAAAATCAGGTTAGCTTGCATGAAGGAAAAGCTTTCAGAAAAAAGCGATAGAGAATTTCAAGCTTTGCGCTTGGTCGCTTGCCAGATATTAAATGGTTCCTGCAATGGGAATATCGAAAGGCTGAATAATTTTCGTTTAGGCGGAAATGACGCGAGCTCTTTGCGGTTAATGGAATTGGAATGGCTTTGTATGCTCAGCAATCTTCTTGGTACAAAAGCCTTGAGTTGGGATTTCGAGCGGTTGCAAGCCGTGATAGATTTCTTGTATAGCATTGACGAGGAATTCTTTGAAGCTGATTTGTGCGAAAAGATACACGAGCTCACCCCTTCGATTGAAAATTGGCAACCGATTGATTTAAAAGCTTATAAAATTGAGAGCGAAGCTTTAGGAGTTCTCGATTATATGCTTAAAATAAAAGCAATTATTCGTCAATGCCAAATTTAACAGGAAGCTTGGAATGGAGTTCACGTTTTGATTAATATCCGAGGTAGGGCAAAAATATGCCAAAAAAACGTAGCACTGGACAAAGTCCCTTGTTACGTTTTTTTTGTCTGTGAGATATGTTATAATGAATTTAGATTACAACTTAGAAATTTGATTTAAGATGAAAATAAAAACAAACAATCAAGGATTCACTATTATCGCAATCGTCTTTGCTTTGATACTAACTCTTTTGATTATAATCCCTTTATATTTAGATCGAATAAGGTCAGCGCAAGAAACAAAAGAAAGAGCAAAAAAGCAAGTCGAGCAAGTAGAAATGCAAGTTGAAAAGCAAGTCAGGGACTTGGAGAGAAAAATGCAAGAAGATTTGGATGCGCAAGTTGGGGAATAGTCACGAGCCCAATTAATACTGTCTTTTGGAAATCTCCCCTGAAAGACTTTTTTGTTGTAAAACCCCTTTGTTTATTTGTGGATTGTTTGATAGGATATAACTACGATTAAACATTGAAACATCAAGACCTACAAGGTGATATTCGATAGCTTTTAAATAATAACATTGTAAGCAAATTTAGATTATGCAAAAGAAAATATTTTTAATTTCAGCACTTTGTTTTTTTGCTGCCAACAATCTTCATTTTGTTGTTTCAAGTGCTTTTTTCCCGAAGCTCCTTGATATCATTGCAGTTGCAACATTGGGTTTTGGAATTTTTGTGATGTTAGTTGACAAGAGTGATAGCAGAAAATAGGATTCTATTTTATTTAAAAAGAGCATAGATGGTCGATGGAATGGCGCAATATCTTGCTCAATTTTGTTTTATGTGTTATTATAAAAATAAATTAAATGTTTTTTGGTTCTTTTTATTAACGAGAGCATATTTTAAAAAAGGAGATTGGCTATGGAAAATATCCAGGGAACGGAAATGTTGTCTTGGAAAGAAGTCCTTCTTGGTCTTGCAAAGTTACCATTCTTTTTAATGTTTGGGATAATCGATGAGTTGAGATTATACCTGCCTTTTAAAAAGGAAAGATATGATGCAGAGATCCTGGAAAAGAGTACTCATCAAAGAATAATGCCTGATCTCAACAACGAGCCTTGCTATGCTTGTTCCGACTTTGAATTTACGGAGCATTATTTCAAAGTTCAAGTTGGAGATGAGGACACTGAAATAATCGTTTCCAAGAGCGTGTTCAATGACAACATTGTGGGTGATAAGATCAAGGTTGATTTTTTCCACGGCCTTACTGGTTTGAAAGTAATTTCCATTTAGGATATGGTGCTCTGATGATTGATTTGTTTTAAGGGTTGGTTTCACGTTGAAATCAACCCTCCTTTTTTTGTTTGGAATTGCGGAAATACTCAAGATATCATATAATTGAAACACAAAGAAAATAAGCAGTGAAAATAAAATTATGATTTATCGACATGGATTCTTTTTCCTGAACAGTGACCTTCAGATTACATATGATATAAGTGGAAATGAATTGAGGATAGTAGGTGATGCGTACACTCTTTTATTGGTTCTTTGTCAGAAGAGGAAAGTTGAAATGGAAGAATTGAAAGAGTTGCTTGGGTTTAAGAAGGACTATAAGGGAGGGAAGATGAATGCTGATATCGAAGCAGTTAATCATGCGATTGGCAAGGAGGTTGTTATTATTGAGCAAATAGAAGGTGAGTTTGAAGAAAAAACAATAGTTTCTTTAAGGGGAGACATTGTGACGGAATAAAGAATAAAATATATGCAGATGAAAGTTCTGATAACAGGAGGCGCTGGTTTTATTGGAAGCGCAGTTGCAAGGAAGTTAATTGATCGAGGAGATAAAGTTGTCATGATCGACAACTTTAATGATTATTATGATCCCAAGTTAAAAAGAGATAGAATTGCAACGATCTTAAAAGATTGTGAATATTCTTTGCACGAAGGTAATATTCAAGATCTGGAATTTTGCCAAGCAGTTTTTGCGAAAGAGAAAATTGACAAGGTGATTCATCTAGCAGCGATGGCTGGTGTGCGAAGCTCGCTTGAAGACCCTTTGTTATATGAAGAGGTAAATGTGCGGGGAACAAACGTTTTACTTGAAATGGCCGTGAAATACAAAATCAAGAACTTTGTGTATGCCTCCTCATCGTCTGTCTATGGAAACAATAAGAAAGTGCCATTTTCAGAAGAAGATAGAGTCGACACACCAATGTCGCCATATGCAGCCACAAAACGAGCAACAGAACTTATTGCTCACACTTACAGTCATATCCACGGACTAAAAACCACGGGACTTCGATTTTTCACGGTCTATGGACCTTGGGGAAGACCGGATATGGCGCTGTTTTTGTTTACAGACAAGATCACAAAAGATGAGGAAATTAGTGTCTATAATTTTGGAAAAATGAGCCGAAACTTCACCTATATTGATGATATCGTGTCTGGGACGATCACCACGCTTGATGCTGACTTGGAGTGCGAAATCATGAACATTGGTGGTGACAAAGAAGAAACACTTTTGCGTTTTATCGAAGTGATTGAGGAAAATATCGGCAAAAAAGCAAAGAAAAATATGATGCCAATCCAACCAGGAGATGTGCCTTCAACGGTGGCAGATATTTCCAAATTGCGAGCATTGGGATGGGAACCAACAACCAGAATCGAAGAAGGGATCAAGAACTTCATTGATTGGTATAAGGAGTATTATAAAAAATAAATATATGGAATCAAGATAAGATTCACGCATAGTTTATTTTGAGATTGATAAAGAGATTGTGATAAGGTATTATATATGCATAATGTGGTAGTATCAATACTGAATAAAGGATAAATTTCAAGTATTTCAATTGATATTGGTAGAAACATAAATTATGGAATATAAAAACAGTTAATGAAGATTCTAATAATCGCTGCAACTCCTTATTTTTCAAATAGAGGTTGTCATATTCGTATATTTTTAGGTGCAAAATATCTTCAAAAAAAAGGAGTTGATGTTTTGCTATGTACATATCATCTAGGTGAGAATGTTGGGGATTTCCCAATTAAAACCAATGGGCATACCTCTTGGTATAAAAAAACCTCTCCTGGTTTTGCCTGGGGCAAGCTTTGGTTGGATGTCAAGTTGCTATGGTTGTGTATAAGAGAGATTAGACGATTTAAACCAGATGCAATTCACGCGCATCTTTTTGAGGGGCTGGCTATTGGCTATCTAGCGAAGATATTTGCAGGAAAATTTGGAATTCCAATTGTGATTGATTCTCAGGGTGATATTGAGGCTGAATTTAATGCATACAATAAGAAAAATAAGTTTGCAAAAAAAGTTTTTGTCCCGTTAGCCAAAAGAATCATCAGATTGGCTGACTATATTGTGCTGAGTAGTGAAAATGCGCTGCCATTTTTTGAGAAGATTGCTAAATTGAAGAACAAAATTTCTGTGATCAAGGATGGTGTTGGAATTGAATTTTTCAAAGAAAGTGGACAAGAAAAGTTATCAGAAAGTGTGATTTTGGAACTTGAACAAGTTGGAGAATGGAAAAAAAATGGTAAATTACTTATCTACACCGGAGGGATGGAGGATAGTAAAGGCGTTGAAAGTTTATTAAAAGAATTTCTGGTGATTAAGGATGAACTAAGAGATTGGAAACTGCTTTTATATGGGGTTGGTAGCGATCGAAAGGCATATAGAAGATTGATTGAAGAATATCATGCTAGTGAGCAAGTTCGATTTACAAAAGAGACCAGTTTTTTCGTGCTATCGAACTTTTTGAAAATAGCCGATGTCGCTATTGACCCAAAAGAAGAGAGCACCGAGGGTAGTGGGAAATTAATGAATTATATGGCAGTTGGTCTGCCGATAGTTTGTTTCGAGAATAACTTTAATAAGCAAAAACTTGGCTCTAAAGGTTTTTATTTACAAAAAATGTCTGATTTGGGGAATAGCTTAAGACAAGATTTTCCAGAAAAAATTTCATATAACCTTCAAGACGAAATTGAAAAGGGAGAAATTGAAAAGTTATTTAATATCTTTACTAAATTAATTGAGAAAAGAAAACATAGATGAAATTATTCCTAATTAAAATTGGTAAGGCATTTTGCACCATTAGAAGAGATGGTTTTTTTCGAGGTGGGAAAAGAGTGGCGACTTCATTTTTTGCTCTTTTTGGAAAAGTTGGCAAGGGTGATATTTTAATTGTTACTGGTGGTGTCGGTGATAGCGCGCGTTATAGAGCACATCATGTAGCAGAGGAATTGCGAATCCAGGGTTTCAAAGTTTCTGTTACAGTGCAGGACAATCCCTTCTTGGTGAGCTACGTTTCAAAATTCAGTGTTTTTATCTTTCATCGCACTTTATTCACAAAATCAATTGCTAAGTTGACCAAGCAAATCAAAAAACAACAAAAAGAGCTTATTTTTGAAACTGACGATTTGGTCTATGATCCAAAATTTTTGAAATTTATGGATTATTATCAAAAAATGAATTCCCTAGAGAAAAAACTTTATGAAAATGGAGTCGGTGGTGAAATTATTAGGGACGACTATGTAAAAGTTTGTACTACTACTACGACTTTTTTAGCAAATAAGCTAGAGAAAGAAGGAAAAAAAGTTTTTATTGTAAAAAATAAACTTTCCAAGGAGGATGTGGAGTGGTCCAAAGAAATTTTAAAGAAACAGAGCAATAGAAAAGTTGATGAAATTGTGATAGGATATTTCAGTGGAACAATTAGCCATAATAAAGACTTTGCAACAATCACGAAAGCATTGACTGAGGTCTTTAAAAAACATCCACAAGTGAAATTGCTATTAGTTGGTCCACTTGATTTGGACCATAGCTTAGTGAAAAGTTTTGGTGATAGGATTATAAGTACACCATATGTTCCAAGAAAGAAACATTTTGAAAATATTGCCAAAGTTGATATTAATATTTCTCCTTTAGAAAAAGATAATCCTTTTTGTGAAGGAAAAAGCGAGTTGAAATTTTTTGAAGCAGGCATCTTGAAGATTCCAACAGTGGCAACAGCAACTCAAACTTTCTGTGAAGCGATTGAAGACGGAATCGATGGATTTGTGGCCCATGATACTAAAGAATGGATAGAGAAGCTTGAGAAGCTTATTCTTGATAAGAAGGAGAGGCAAATGATAGGTCAAAAAGCTTTCGAAAAAACTCTGAAGAATTACTGTACAGAAAATGCCAAGAATGATGAATATTATCAATATTTAAAAAACAAAATTAACGAAGTGGAATGAGAATGGAAAAATCGCATGAAAACTACAAGGAATTGATTTGGATGTTAGTAAAAACTGATTTCAAGCTACGATATCAAGGTTCTTTTCTGGGCTATATTTGGGCAATATTAAGTCCACTTTTGACATTTGCTGTTTTAAACTTTGTTTTCTCTTCAGTGTTTGCTCGAGGAAATGGAGCTGAGTATTATCCCCTTCAACTTCTAATAGGGATAATGACATTCACCTTTTTTTCTGATGGAACAAGAGCTGGCCTAGGATCCTTGGTCGCTAAATCTAGACTTGTGACAAAAATTTATGTGCCAAGATGGGTATTAATTTTTGCTTCAACGATGAATACTGGGATGCTTTTTCTTATGAATCTTATTGTTTTGGTAATATTCTTTATTTTTTATAGATTTCTACCTAGTTTGGAAGCCATATTATTTTTTGTCCTTTTGGTTGTGTTAATGTATGTAGTAATATTAGGCTTCTCTTTTCTTACAGCAGCTTTCTATGTTAGATTTAGAGATCTTTCTATGATTTGGGCGGTTATCGTTAGGGCACTTTTTTATGCTACACCAATTATTTATCCAATTCAGGTAATGCCTGAGTATATTCAGAAAGTTATACTACTTAGTCCTATTGGATTTATTGTTCATTTCTCTAAAGAGTCCTTAATTAATAACCATTTTCCAGAGATATGGCAGTTTATGTTATTTGTAGTTGCGAGCTTTGCCTTTCTCTTTATTGGGATCTTTATTCACAAAAAAACAATAAAAAAAATTGCTGAAAACATTTAAATATCATGAAAAAAAAGAAAGAAAAAAAAGAGATTGTCATAAAAGTTGAAAATATTTCTAAAGCTTTTGAAATTCCACATGAGAGAAACGATACTATTAGAAGTGTTTTTGTTAATATTTTCAAGAGGAAAATTTTTGAGAAATTTAAAGCTCTGGACAATATTTCATTTGAAGTAAAAAAAGGTGAATTTTTTGGAATAATTGGAAGAAATGGAAGTGGAAAGTCAACTCTTCTGAAAGTTTTAGCAGGAATCTATCAACAAGATGCGGGGACAGTTCAGATCAATGGAAGGATTTCTCCATTCTTGGAGCTTGGGATTGGGTTTAATCCTGAACTCTCCGGGAGAGATAATATATATTTGAATGCCACTGTTTTAGGTTTAACTAAGAAACAAATTGATGAAAAATTTGACTCAATTGTGAGATTTTCAGAGTTGGAAAGATTTATTGATCAAAAATTGAAGAACTATTCTTCTGGTATGGCTGTCAGGCTTGCTTTTTCAGTATCTATTCATGCAAATCGTGATATTCTTTTGATGGACGAAGTTTTAGCAGTGGGTGATTCTAATTTCCAGTCAAAATGTTTATCAGAATTTAGTAGATATCGAGAGTTGGGCAAGACAGTTATTTTAGTTACTCATTCTGTGGAGATTGTTCAGAGGTATTGTAACAAGGCTATGCTTTTGAGAAATGGTAAAATTGTTAAAATTGGTAAAGCAACAGAGGTTGCTGATAAATATGTTTTTGAAAATATGAGCGATGAAGAGAGAAGATTATCAAAAGAGATGCATAAAAAAGAGAAAGGTGTGAAAAAAACGAAAGAGATAGGACGCAAGAAAGCTGTGGAGATAAAAGGTATAAAATTTTTAGACAGTTATGGAGTAGAGAAAAAAGTTTTTAAAACTGGTGATGACATGTCAATTCGTGTTTATTTTAAGAAATATAAGGATGTCCCAGTTTTAAATTTTGGACTTGGAATCTATAGCCAAGAAGATTTTTACTTTTGTGGTTTTAGTACAATAAGGGACAAGGTAAATACTAAGGACTTTGTTGATAAAGGCTATTATCAAGTTGATATTAAAGATATACCCTTTGCTGAAAATGTGTTTTATTTAAAATTAAATATTGCCGGTAACGATCTTGGTAATTATTATGATTATGTTGGAAGAACAAAGGAAACTTTTAGAGTTTTTGTAAATAAAAAGAATCCAGGCAACGTCAACCTTCTTTATAATTGGGATAAATTGAAAATAAATAGATAAATAAACATTAATGAGAAAAATTTTTTATAAAATACCAAAACTCGGTAAGATTGTTAAACAGAGAGATTCTGCTTTGAATATGATTAAGGATTTGGAGTTAAGAGAAAGAAGATTGCTAGAAAATAAAGAAAAGATGAATTGCTTTAAAGATATTTTTTTGTCTCCCTGGACCGATAAATGGAAGATCTTTTATGTAAACAAAAACAACGAGATAGATAAATATATCAGTCAATTAAAATCTGGATTAGACAAAGAGAGTAAGTTAGTTGTAGATAATCTTTGGGAAAAGATAATCTTTTTAATTCCGTACAATAAACATAAAAAATCTTTTTTATATAAAGTGGAAGATTTTTTTACAAAAAAAGAATTAATTGAACAGAAAAAAAATATTGATTTGTCAAGGTATAATATTCCGAATGGAGTAAATATAGAAAAGCCAGTTTTTTTAAATAAAAATGGTTTGGCTTTTCTACCAAAAAGAATTTTATTAAAAATAAAAGGTAAAATAATAGTAGATGGCGGAGCGTATTTTGGTGATTCAGCACTTGTTTTTTTAGAATACACCCCATCTCGTGTATATTCTTTTGAGCCTGTCAATTTGACTTATAAAAAACTAAAAGAAACTATAAGAATTAATAAAATGGGAGATATTGTTACTCCTATTAAACTAGGTCTTGGAAAAAAAGCAGGGAAAGCCTTTATTAAAGGAACAAATAGTGCCGCATCGTTGACTACTTCTGATTTTAAAAATGCTCAAGAGATTAGTATTACTAGTATCGATGATTTTTTCTCTGGAAAAAATGATGTTATAGGTTTAATAAAGTTAGATGTTGAAGGGGAGGAGCTTGGAGTTATAAAAGGTGCACTTGAGACAATAAAAAGAGATAAGCCCATATTGCTTATTTCTGTATATCATAGACCAGAGGATTTTTTCTTTATAAAACCATTAATAGATGATTTGAATTTAGGATATAAATTTATGATTAGAAAGACTTCATCTTTCAGAGTTACTTCTGAAACGGTTCTTATAGGTTATTCAGGCTAAGGGTGCGTGTTAGAGGTAATACAACTAAATGAAATACATGCAAAAAACATCCAAATTGATCATGACAATTTTGGCGAGAGATGAGGGGGATATAATTAAGCAAAATATTGAATTCCACTTATCTCATGGTGTGGATTTTATTATTGCTACAGATAATGCCTCTATTGATAACACTAGAGATGTATTTCTTGAATATCAGAAAAAAGGAAAACTTTTTTTAATTGATGAGCCAGGAAGGAATAAATCTCAGGCAGCATGGAATAACAGGATGGCGAAGATTGCAATAGAAGATTTTGGAGCTGATATAATTTTTCATTGTGATGCGGATGAGTTTTGGTCTCCGATCATAGGTAATTTGAAGACAGAGTTGATCAATTGTTCTGCAGATGTTCTAGAGATTAATCTTGTCAATGTTCTACTTGAAGACAGAGCTGGAAAAGAGGTTTTTCCAGAGGACGTAAAATATGCCGTAGAAAAGCCCCTAAAAACGGAAAATTTTAGGGAGGATTCAAGGGAGAAAAACTTGTATTTCTTTAGGTATCCACAAAAGGTAATGATGAAGACCAATTGTGGTATGTTGGAGGTTGCTCAGGGAAATCATTCGATTACAAATAATGGAAATAATATTGTAAAAAAAACATCTTCTAATATCAATATTTTTCATTTTCCGTTGAGAGGAAAGGAGCGTTTTTTTAAGAAGGTTATAGAAACTGGAAAGGCAGTTGAAAAGAATCAATTTCTTAACAGTAGCCAAAGTTGGCATATCCGTAGATGGTATAAAGCATACAAAAAAGGAAAGCTCGATATTGAATATAAGAAACTAGTAATTACAAAAAAAGAAGCTGATGAAATGAAAAATAATGGTGTAGTTGTAGATTTTATTTTTAATAATTTTTTTAAGAAAAAAATGAATTGGACATACAATAAAACAAAATTTGATTATGAAAAAAAGCTTAATGATATTGGTTGGCCCTGGGCTGGGCATAAATACTTTGCTTATGATTTAGTCTGCAATGTGCGACCAAAAAGAATTGTAGAGCTGGGAACATTTTACGGTACATCGCTGTGGTCTTTTTCGCAAGCAATAAAAGATAACAATTTGGATACGGAATTATTTGGTGTTGATACGTGGAAAGGAGAAGCTCACTCAGGTTTTTACGGGGAAGAGGTCTTTGAGACCGTTAGCAAAGTTAGATCAGAGTTTTATCCTGGTTTAAATATTAACTTATTGAGAAAAACCTTTGACGAAGCCGTTTATGATTTTAAGGACGAATCTATAGATATTTTGCATATTGATGGACTGCATACCTATGAGGCTGTTAAGCATGATTTTGAAACATGGCTTCCTAAAGTAAGAAAAGATGGAATAATTCTTTTCCATGATATAAAAGTTGGAAGAGATGGTTTTGGAGTCTATAAATTTTGGGAAGAATTAACGGGCGAGTATCTTACAATTGAATTTTTTCATTCTTATGGATTAGGAGTTTTATTTTTATCTAGAGATAATGAAAACTATATAAAGAAGATTGAAAAAAAATTGCAAATGAAATATTCAGACACTTATGAAAGTGTAAGAAAAGTGTTTACAAATAAAAAAGATTTGGAAATAAAAGAAAAAACAAAAGAGTTTTTAAAGATTGAAAGAGAGATTAATCTTCTTAAAAAATCTAAATTTTGGAAACTAAGAGAGCGTTATATGAAGCTGAAAAATTTCAGATTCAATCATTTATTAGAATTATGCTCAAAAGGTTCGTCCATTTTAAGAGAAAGAGGGATTAAAATTTTTATTTCTTATCTATTTCTTTATCTCAAGAAAGGAAGAAAAGGTTTCTCTTCACAAGGACATGTTTTTAGCAAAAAAAATATTTTAAGATTTCCTTCGTCTCCAAGTTCTGTACTTCCTGAAAAAGTTTTTTTTGCTAAAAAGGAGGCTATTAAAAACATGGTTGATATTATAATTGTTCGATTTAATAACAAGGAAATCGAGGATAAAGCAATTTCCATGGTTAAGAAAAATACCAAACATCCTTATAAGTTAACTATATATGATAATTTCAAGAATAATGAGGGACTTAGTACTGTCTGGAATAGACTTATTGGGAAATCTGACTGTAAATATATTTGTTTGTTGAATACTGATGCTTTTGTTACAGAGGGATGGTTGGAAGAGATGATGAAGGGCTTTACTATTGATGATAGAGTCGTCGGAGTTAGTCCAGCTTCTAATAATGCAAAAGGTCAAATCTGCAAACAAGCTGAAATAATCACCAATCGTTTTTTGGAAATGAATACCTTGTCTGGTTTTTGTCTGTTGATAAAAAAAGAGCCAACTCTTAAATTTCCAGAAGAGATACCGTTTTATGGTGGCGAACATGCATGGTGTATTAATGCAAGAAGAAATGGTTATAAGTTGTTGTGGGCACAGGGTTCTTGGGTAGAACATCTCGGAGAGTCTTCTGCAAAAAAGAATGGAAATCTAGAAAGTTTATGGAGCAAAAGAAATGAGCAATTTTTTAATTGGTTAGCGAAAACTACCCCTGTTCTTTTCACAACATATAATAGATTGGATTATACGAAGGAAACCTTACCAAAACTTTTGGATTCAATTTGTGGGAAAGTTATTGTTGTGGATAATGCTTCAAACGATGGAACGAAAGAATACCTAAAGTCTCTAAATAGTGAGAAATTAGAACTAATCTTTCATAGTGAAAATACAGCAATAACTGGTTCTATGAATACGTTTTTGAATAAAACTAAAAATGAAGAGTTTATTGGTAAAGTCGATAACGATACTATAGTCAAAGGTGATTGGTTGGTAAGAATGTTGGAATTAGCTATTAGACATGACGTTGATGCAATGCAGGCAAAGCATGATATTTGGAATGAACGTTTTAACTCTTTTAATGAATGGATGAAAAGTTTGCAAAAAATTGGTGACCATGTATTTTTTTCCGAATACATTGGTGGCTCGGGTGTTGTGATAAAAAGGTCCTCAATTACAGATGAAATACCTGGTACAAAATGGGCTTTAGGTGGTTGGAGCAGATATCAAAGAGAGCACCCAGAGTTAAGAACTGCATTTTGTAACAATGTCGAGGTTAAACTGCTGGATATGGATGGAGATAACACTCCATGTTATGAAAAATACAAAGATTATTACAAAGAGACAGGAAGAAGCTAGCTTACTGTTGTGAGAAGTCTATTTTAATAAAATAATAAGGGAATTCCGCCTTGGGAATTCCCTTATTTTTATTTGCAATAGTTTTTATTGCATAGAACCATCACCATTATAGTCTAAATACCATTCCATGTAAGCAGAGCCTTTTCTAGCAACACCTACATTATCAGCCCCATCACCATCCCAGTCTCCTACGACGGGTGTGTCTGTGGCTAGACCAAAACCTGGAACAAAAACTAGTTCAGTGCTTGAACCATCCCATTGACCATTACCATTATAGTCTAAATACCATTCCATGTAAGCAGAGCCTTTTCTAGCAACACCTACATTATCAGCTCCATCACCATCCCAGTCTCCTACGACGGGTGTGTCTGTGGCTAGACCAAAGCTATAAACTTTGTCTATTTGGGTACCATCCCATTGACCATTACCATTATAGTCTAAATACCATTCCATGTAAGTAGAGCCTTTTCTAGCAACACCCACATTATCAATTCCATCACCATCCCAGTCTCCTACGACGGGTGTGTCTGTGTCAAAGCCAAAGCCTGGAACAAAAATTAATTCGCTTAATTCAAACTCTGCCACAATAGTATGATTAGCACCAATATCAGAAACAGTATACTGATTATTTGCTACTTGATTAATCACCGAAATACTATTGTCTATTAGAGAGCTTAAGTTTCGTCCACTATCCGCAATAACATCATAAGTCACATCGTTTCCATAACTAACTGCACTGATATTAGGCGATATTGAACCACCCGTACCTGATACAGAAGCATTAAGTATGAATACATAAGGAGAAAATGTGATCTCTACTGTTGTTTCAAGTTGCACATTCGTTAATTGCAACGGTGAAGAAGGATTGCTCACTTCTATGCCATTTACTTCAACCCTTGATACATAATAACCAGTGTCTGGAGTATAGGCAATTGAAATGTCATCACCAACATTCACTGTTCCAAGGTCTTCTATGGTTCCATTTCCCACAACATTAACAGTTACGGGTGGTGTCACAAACGTGGACCAATGAACTTCGCTTGAATTTGGTCCATTACCGTCTGCGTTATAAGCATAAACGACAAAGTACCAATGTGTCGAAGGCGTTAAAACCAGCGGCAATGTATATGATATAACATTACCTACGTCGATTTCGACAGTATATGGTCCTCCTTGCGTGGTACCATAATTTAGAACGTAGCCATCTATAGGGTCTCCACTGGTTGGTGCATCCCAACTAGCTGTTGGCGACAAAAGTGACGCCACTGCCTGCGATTCTGTAAAAAACAGGATAAGCAGGAACGAAAAAAATACTAACGATAAAAGTTTGACATGTTTATTCATCTGTAAATCCTCCCAGTTGGGTTTTTCTGATTATTTCTTTGTATATCGAATCCTTTTGGATAAGATTTAAGAAACAATATAGTATTGTTTAAAGAACAAATTTAGAAGAAACCAAGAAAAAAACTATTAATTTAAAGGCTTCTCTTTAACGAGAGTATAACCATATTTGTATAAACTTACAATAGAATAGCAAATAAAATGTAGTAATAATCTTACTTTTATGCATTTTATTTTGAAACAGTTGAATTATGGTTGATTTCTGGACTGTCACTATTTTTTTTGAAGTATATACGCGCTTCGTTCGAATTTCCACCCATAGCGTTAGAAGATGAGACTGCTCTTACGATAGCATAATAGACAACATCTTCCTTAAGATTATTAATTATCCCGGTTTTTTCCGACGTTTCAACTTCCCAACAATCATAATTGTAAGATTCTCCTTTTTTTCTCAAATAGATTCTGTATCTTGCTTTCACAAGATCAATATATTGCCAGGTAACCGTGACTTTTTTATTGCCAATTCTTGTTGGACATTCCTTTTTTTGATTTTGATAAAGATGCAGATACGTTTCATGACTCTCATTGTTTATTCTTTTTGAGCTACTGAAAACGAACGGAATCTTTTGAATATCATAATCAATTCCATCAAACTCACCGTCGTTATCAGAGTCTTGGTCTAAAATGTTCGCAATACCATCCTTATCATAATCAAGACTACACGCTTTTGGCCCCCAGGTTACATATTCAATTCCATCGGGAATACCATCCTTATCAGTATCTTGCTCATTAGGCGATGTTTTTAATTTTCTTTCTAAAACATCAGACAATCCATCGTCATCTGTATCAAGATTGTTGCTCCAAATGATCACTATCTCAGAAGAATAGCCGAATTTATTATCAGCAGTTGCTGATATATAATTAGGCACATCAGGTTTCAAGTGGAGCTTACTTAGTTTGATTGAGAAGGCTCTTTTTTCTAGAGAAACTTTTCTATCATAGTTCCTGCTTGATAAACCGACATGAATCGTATAACTAGGCGTTACTTTGCTGTCAGTAAACTCATCCCAACCTAGTCGTACCTCTTGTGCATTTGCTGTTTGAGTAAAAAAGAAAAGAATAATCAAAAATGTTTTTAATTTCATGGAGCACCCCTTCGTTTTTTAGTGGTTGATTAAACACATAATAATATATATTTAGTTTTCAAGAAACTACAAAATTTAGTATTTTGTTTACTGGAAAGTATAACTTATTTTTTTGATTTTGTCAAGAGTATAAATGTGCATATTGAAAAAAGGAGCTCATCGTGTGAATACACAATAAACTCCTTTGGGTTTTAGCACTTTTAAGTGCTAGTTATCGATTAATACCGGCGGCAGATACTTGAACTGATTGAATCCAACAACACTTACACTGCGGGAATTTCCATGCCCTTGAATCATAGCGGCAAATGAAGGAAGATAACTCTTCCTTTGGGGACAATCTTGGTGCAGAGCGTTGTTGTCATAACCATTTCCCGTAGGTTCGGTATAGGAGAAGGGTATCTCCACACCATTTACTGGGAGCAGAATGTGATTCGGAAATGGATCCGTTGTGAACTTACCAATTTGCGGTAAGAGTGGAACCAGATGTCCAATGCCATGATAACTGAGCTGAACCAGAGCACATACCTTTGGTGAATCCTTAAATGCTTTATGCTTTGATGCCATGTAAGCACTGGCGGCCCAAGTTGCATGGCCATCACAATCCTTGCCTCTATTCCACAATGCTACAATTGGTGGCATGGGAATTTCTTCCGGACCTGCGAACCCCTTCTTGCTCGTGTCTGTTTTGTGATCTGACACGTACGGCAGAATTTCTTCGATAAACTGCATGATTTGCTCTACAGCTTCATCTGGAGTCTCAGCATCGCCGACTACTGCATCAACTATTTCAGTGAGTCTTGGAGTGACTGCGACGTATGACGAGAAGTCTGAACTCCTTGGTTCTGCGTTGGATTTGCCTGTATTTGCATAGACAACTCTTTTTTTATGGAGATTATTCTCCCTAACCTGTTGTAATTCATCCAAGAGATCCTGATAGGTCACGTCTACGTTCTTGTTTCCCAAGAGAACTCGGTCATCATTTTCCATTGTGAATAGATAGGAAAAGGGAATCATAATTGATTGATCAGGTTCACGACTGCCCCAGAAACAGAGTTGTTTTTTTTCATTCACGATTGGGACAGGAACCGTCATCAGATGCCCAGTGTCATTATCCTGCCAATTACCAGGAGTCGAACTTTGATTATTAAGCCAGCGAACAATAACATAATTGACTGGAGGCTTTTTTCTGTAAAGAAAAAGAGCTTGCTTACCTTTGCCAACAATTTCAATATCGTCAGGATTAAGGTATATTCCGTATGCTATTGAGTATTGCCGGGACACCAACCACTGAGTTTTTTCAATATCCCACTCTCCAGTTTGCCAATTACATAGATCCGTGAAGGTGTAGAAGGCTATCGGCAAAGATTGATAGGGTTCCAAAGATGAAACGCCAATTGCACGATCAACCGATCCTTTCCTCCACAGTCCTTGAGTATTGGGACGGAGACATAGCCAGGTGTCATTCGGTTTGATTCTCCTGGTTTTTCCATCAGCAAACATTCTCTTGAAACCTAATTCCAGACCGTTCATGCCTTTTGTTTCTAGAAAAGGTTCAAACAATACCCTGCTTGAATTAGTGATGTCGTTTGAAATACGACCAAATTCACTATACGGGACGACTTGAAATGCTGTGCTCAAGTCTTTGGTATTGATAGCCTCTTCAACAGAATGGCCATTCTTGAGCATTCGAGCAGAGTAGACCCAATCTGTAGCTGGGAAATGAAGATAATCCTTGCCAATATTGTATCCAGAAAATCTTACGGGATCCAATTTAGTACCGAGCTTTTCACCTTTTCCAGTTGACACAATTGAAATCGTGTCACCCAAAGGGAAGGCCTTTTTGAGAAAGTCAGAAAACATTTTCTGTGCTGATATCAAGAAATCCAGGGGTTTTCCAGGAGGTATTGCAAATGCAACGCCAACAATTCCTTTGTAAGGATTGAAGCAACTCTTGGAGTCTGTCCAGAATCCTGCTATAGCCACAGTGACTATCAAAATGGTTGTAGTGCAAATGATAACTCTCAGAAATTTCTTCCACGGATTGGACCGAGAAGAAGCCTTTAAGCCTTTAGAAAGTGTGGCTTTTTGCCAGTTTTTCTGATCTAGGTAGCTCATGTTATCTCCTTTGACTTATTAATTTTCAGAGTAGTTAATAAGTTTTTTGGTAGTCCATTGAACCCTTCTTCTTTTTGAAGGGTCTTTACTTGTGGTTCCAAGGGAACGCACAAGATTCATGACATTGTCGATAAAACCGTAGGGAATTTTCTCCTCAATTATTGCAGCAACCTCCACCTTGTGAATTCCTTCTTGGAAAGCTGCTAATACAATTTTGGATAATTCATTTTCTTCCACATAACGCCCATTGCACTTTATACCATATCCTTCCCCCGTTTCTTCCAAGAAAATATTAATCATAGGCAAGCGAAGATCGCTCTCCATTGATTCTTTAGGCTCCATTTGTATGGCGAGTAGGAATGCAATACAAATTAGCATAAAGAGATCTACAAATGACCAAATAGTTCCGTCATTTTCTTCCATTTTCGCCACCTCCTTTTTGTGCGATTCTGAAAATAACAAGAACCGTTTTTAATAGTGAATTTCTTTCTGAAATAACAAGTCGATTCAAGGTTGAAATGCATAATTTGCCAAGTAAGGCAAAGACTGTTGTTCC
>ENA-OREN01002127-OREN01002127.1-marine-metagenome-genome-assembly--contig:-NODE-2127-length-21083-cov-7.243549_pt1 | contig 21083 bp, 17 predicted proteins | sample MGYA00248624_ERZ508555 | MGnify/ENA primary metagenome ERZ508555 (study PRJEB26222, sample SAMN06267773) | marine metagenome | isolation source: Saanich Inlet, British Columbia, Canada | place...
TTACGCAGTTTAAAAGGATTTTCGCTCTTTTGACAATGGATTTAGTTTATACGCAAGCTCTATTCTCATGCCAGTTAGAAGAGAGACAAACCCAACCTTAATGACTTATGATTTCATTCCGAATTGGATTTCATATAACTCTCTGTATTTATCACATTGCATAAGCAGGTTTTCATGATTATCTATGGCCAAAACTCTACCCTGCTCAAGAACTATAATTTTGTCTGCCTTATGAAGAGTAGACAACCTATGGGCAATAGCAATCACCGTTCTTTTTTTAATAAGGTTATCAATTGCTTTTTGAACAATCTGTTCTGATTTGGTATCGAGTGAACTGGTAGCCTCATCAAGTATTAATATTGCCGGATTCTTCAGAATGGCTCTGGCAATGGCAAGTCGTTGACGCTGACCTCCGGACAATCGTACTCCACGATCTCCAACCACGGTATCATAGCCATCAGGTGTTGCAATGATAAATCCATGTGCATAAGCCAACTTTGATGCGTTTATTACTTCTTGTTCGGTAGCAGCCGGGTTTCCAAATAGTATATTTGTACGGATAGTATCATTGAAAAGGAAGGTATCCTGAGTAACCATACCAAACAAGTTTCTATAGCTTTTTAGGGAAATTTCACGGATGTCGATTCCATTTATCAATATCTTGCCTTCTTGTGGGTCATAAAACCGAATCATTAAATCCGCAAGAGTTGATTTTCCTGCACCACTGGGCCCGACCAGGCCAATAATTCCTCCATTAATTGAGAAGGATACATTATCAAGGGCTTTTTCTGCCTTTTTTGAATAACGAAAAGATACATTTTCAATACTCATATTAATTGTACTTTCTTTTTCGAGGTCAATTTTGCCATGATCAGTTTCGACCTCTAGATTAAATATTTCAAAAACCTTTTCAGATGCGCCCGTTGCAATTTTATAACTTGTAAATGCATGAAGTAATCCTTCTATTGGTGATTTTAACGAAAAGATTAAGACGAAAAATAAAATCATTTTTTCCGGTGCAATGCGGTTTTCAAATACAGCAATACCACCAAATACCATTACTATACAAACGGAAACAATAAGGAACCACTCATTTATTGGTCTTACCATGAACTTCCAAACCCACAGGTTAAAACTTTGTCGTAAATATTTCGAGGTTTTTTTCTGGAATTTATTGGCAGTAAATTCTTCATTAACAAATCCTTTTACTATTCGAATACCTTGTATCATTTCATGTAGATGCGAACTTACCTCCGCCACGGCATCAAGCTTATTAAAGGAATATTTTTTTACTTGCTTCCCCAGTTTCGAAACAATTATTGCTTGAAAGCACAAGACGAGCAAGGCAATAACTGTAAGAGTAATATCTACCCACAAAAGTATTGCAACATTAAAGGCGATGAGTAATGGAAATTGAATAATACCAATAAAAGACGTACGGTAGCTAACCATCATTTGCTGAACATCCATAATAATATTGGAAACGACCTTACCTGTTTTGTTTTCATTGAAAAAAGATGTCGGAAAATGGCTCATATGGCTAAAGATAACATCTCTGATAAGCTTTGTTACCTTTACATCAAATCTCACGATAATATATGTACTGAACACCGTTACTACGCAATAACCTAATCTCAGCCCTGCTATAATGAACACCAGAATAATCAAGGAGCTTTTGTAACCTCCATTCATTAAAAGGTTACTTCCCATTTGAAGGATCTTACTTTTTATTCCCTCAATATTCCGAATATTATTTATGTGCAAGTTTTTACTATGTGTATTGTCTTTGTTATTCTCCGCATTTACTTCCCATTGTTTACCCACGACACTCTTTTCTTGAGAACCTGCTTTCATCTGTATTCCACCCTTATTCAGGATAACCTTAAAGAGAGGAGCAATACTGTAAATAGAGGCACTGTTCAATACTGCACCAGAAGCAGCAAGAATCACCGCCAATAAGAGTGATTTCCAATACGGTTTTACATACTGTTTAAAAAAAATGCGGTTATCCATTCATTACCATTCTACAAGTTTTATACATGAAAAACATTCTGCTGCTGAAACTCCTAATTTCATCCCCTCATATTGGTTTTGTTTCTTGATAAAATCAATCCACGAATAATTTACCGGCTCAAGAACGGACTTGTAAACTTTTATTATTTCAAGTTTTTTTTCTATATATGGACTAATATTCACATAATAGTTACCGCGAAACTCATCCTCAGTACTATACCAATTACTTCTATACATAAGTATTGTCCCACTATGCCTAGCGGCACGAATGGAGGAAAGTGAAACCGCGGCATGATCAGAATGAAAATCTCCACCCCAGTGGGTCAAAATAAGATCAGGATTAATATCCTTTATTACTTTGTCGAATTCATAGGAGAACTCTTCATTATGCAATAAATTAAGAGAAGGCTTACCCAGGCATATAAGCTCAGCACCTATCATTTTTGCCGCAATTTCCGCTTCAGCCCTGGCAATATCAGCCGGCCTGCAAAATTCATTATTTGGTAAGGTATATCCAGAGTCCGTTATGGTAAGAATAAAGATTTCATCTCCCTGCGCCACTCTTTTTAGCAAGGTACCTCCGCATCCAATTTCAACATCATCGAAATGCGCACCAATTGCAAGTATTTTCATGTAGGCTTTTTCCTCATTAAAATTGAAAGTACCCTTGTGATACGGCGTTTGTTTTCGTTTGATATGGTTTTCGTTTTATGTCCTATTATTTCCTAGTTCTTTATAGCACAGAGAACCCTGTTAATGGCTTTTCCATCACTGTTTTTTGTAAGATCAGATGCTATTTGATTGCACTTGCCAATATATGTTTCACGATAGCGTTCATCAAAAAGCACTTTATGCAATAAGGAAAGCAACTCTTCTTGATTTTTAACTACGGGTAATCCGTAAAATGTAGGGTCAAAATTCTCAATTGGAATCTTATTTACCATGGAAAATATAACCGGTGTTTGCACTAATAAACTTTCGATAAAAACGGTAGAGGAATGTACAATAACCACATCCACTGCTTTCAAAATATCAAATTGTTCGTATTCATTCTTGATAATCCTTATTCTATCCCGGTTTTTTTGTGTTAATATTTTATGGTAATCCTTTTTTTTCTCTCCGGGATGTATCTTAATAATGATATTTGATTCTTTTAGATTAACCAGGGGATTCTGAAGTGTCTTAATTATATCCCCGAAAGTAGCATATTGAGTGGCAAACATAATCCATTTATTTTGGATTGGCAAATTAATTTGCCGGTATAATTTATTCCGTATTGCAAGTTTATCTATCGTCTTATAATCATAAGTTTTATCCCATCGGGGATTTCCAGTAACAACAATTTTTTTCTCAATACTATTGTTATATACATTCATAATTCTATTCTTATGCCAGTTTCCAAACACACATATTTTATTCGTGGAGTCAAGGCTACCTGGACCATAAAACCACGCCTTGGATTCCGGATTAAAATGCCCATGCTGCAATTGTATAGTGTCAATGTTGTTACTTGTTGCAACGGCTAAAAATGCATTTTCTATACTACGGCGTATTCGGGAAAAAACAAATTTCTCCGGTCGATATTGCTGAATCACATTCTCCGCAATCTCTATCCATACCTTGCAATAGGGAAAATAGTTTTTGTAAATATTTAAGAACGCAGGCCGAAGCAAAGCCCAAAACGAACAACCTTTATATTGAAAAAAATCTTTTAGTGCGTCTTCATCTTCATAAAATTTTGATTTAAACTTGTCTTTTTCTTTTGTGAGGAATTGGTAAAGCTCTTTATCCAACAAGTCCTCCAGGAATATAATTTTGGTTTTTTTTGAAATCTCTAATAATTCACTCCACTCTTTTGATTCCTCAGGAAGCAACAAACATACTTTCTCGTTTTGTACGAGATTATTTATTATGGGAATCATTGGATTTAAGTAGCTTCTTAAAGATACAAGGAAAACGTAAGGGATGTGTTGCTTTTCCAGCAACAAAACATTTGATGCTGCCTTGTCTAAAACAATTTCCGTATTTTTTCCATGACGAGCTTTATTCATGATTGAGAAACACAGTTTCTTTTGCAAATAAGTAAAGAATGGGTGGAACAAGAAGTCATTATTGTTCCTTAACATTATATTTGCCGCTTGGCCTCTTATGGTTAAGGCTTCAAAAAAACCAATCTGAAGATCAGGATTATTTTGCAAATGTTCTTCGTACGCAAGTAAATATTGCACAATAGAATATAGATTTGCTCCACCCTTTACACTATATTCCACCAAGTGCCCAAGGGGTATTCCCTTATAATTCAAGTCCAGCTTTTTATGCCAATTACTGGAATAGTAATTGGTTAAAGCTATCATTTCATCCGTAATTTCAAATTTGAATAGATTTTCCTTTTTTCTTTTTATGCAACTTACCAGTTGCGGAAATATTTTATTTATATGGGCATCCATTGTAATATTCAGGTAAAGTGGTATTAAATCCTTGAACCAATATTGTATATTTACTCATTCACATTTTTTTCTTACCAAAAATTCTAACCCAGTTTCCCTTACCCGATTTATCAATCGCGTCCTGTAGGGTTTGTTTAAAATCATTAAGAAATTCCGTATTATATATTTTTTCAAAATGATTTTTTATATTAAAAATTGTGTGATCTATATCGAGACCGACAGTATCAGTATAGACAACATTAAAATCTGCCTTTTGGAGTAATTCCTTTATCGTAGCAGTGGTAAAATAAATCAGATGAGCATCAGCTACAATTGTGTCGCATTTTTCCTTGCAAACAGCTACTTCAACACTATCAAAGTTCGGCACATAAACAAAAATCATACCTCCAGGTTTCAATATCCGATAAGCCTCTTTTACTATATCCAACGGATTTTTTAAATGCTCAATAACATCCCACATGGTTATAGCATCAAAGAAATCTCCATCAAATTTTTGCTCCAATAATCCCATTTTATAAATATTCTTAATTTTTAATTCGTTTTTAGCGTATTCAATACCAAAGGGGCTGAGTTCAACTCCATAAGCATCCCATCCCCGTTCCAATGCCGTTTCCATAAAATGTCCTGCTGCAGCGCCGACATCCAGTAACTTTCCCGTAGGCATATATGATTCAATGAGCTTCAAACGCTCGGCATAGAGTTTTTCTTTTCTATAAGCGGCGGAAGGAATGAACAAATTTCTAAATTGGTATTCAAATCTACCAGATACGTACAAATGATCTATCTTCTCATCATTGAGTCTTGGGTTAACGTAAACTAAATTGCATCCCTTGCACTGTACAAACCTGAACCCTTCTTTCATAAAGAGTAAATCAGTATTATCAATGCCGCATAACATACAATTTGTATAATCCTCAAGTTCCTTTTTCAGCATACCGGTTTCAGGGTCCTGATAGCATTCCATATCAGACCTTCTCATTTCAATAGCTTTTTCCAATACACCTTCAGGATGTAATTTGTTTATATCAATAGTCATGCATAGCACCTTAGTTTTTTTATCAACGACTGAAAATATAGAAGTAGCGTTGTAGAACTTACTCTCATGCCCTTTTGTATTTTAATTCTACCTCTCCCATCTACCATATAATGACCTGCCGCTTGTAAGAAAACCTCGAATTTTTTTAGACATCTTATAAAAAATGGGAATAAGAAAGGAAAAAAATTTAGTGTCTATTAAACAGTATACTTTCGGATAACTGATAATTTTCAAAATGGTTTTTGAAGGAAGAAATGAATAATACGCCTTATCAAAAACACCGAAGACCAAACACTCAATGTTCTTATCATTGTCCGGCCTGAAGGTGGTTCTTTTAAACAAAACTTCTTCTATATAATCATCAGGTATTAGTTTATTCGTTAATGCCTTATCATAGAGTTCCGTACCGGGATAAAACATCAATTTATGATCCATCAACTGAATAAGTCGCTTCATTTCAGTTCTATTTGTATAGTAAATCTCCTTGAGTAAATCATATAAAAAAGATGCTGTCTCGCTTCTTTCACTATATGTCTCAAAAGGATTGTCTGAAATAATGTCAACAACAATAGGGATTTTTTCTGTAAAGAGACGGGACAACCTTTCTTTAATTAAATCCGCGTTGAAATATCTCCTGTAAATTTCCTTGTTTGTTTTCTTACTACCGGATTGCAATCCTATTTTTAATCGTTTTAACACAACTCCATGTTTCAGTAAGATATCCAGCTTTGGGTCGGTCATTTTTGCAAATGTTGCATTTACCATTAAAGGAAGATCTATTCTTTTTTTATATTGAATTGCGAACTCCTCTATTTCTTCTTCACTACGCACAAAAAAATCATCTTCATTAGAAAATACGGTTTTCATATTGGAAATAAAACTCTTGCCATGTTCCAGCTCCTGAAAATAGCTTTCCAAATTGAAGGTGCGTAATTTATTACCGCTATCTTTATATTTAACCTGCAAAACATTATTGGTACAATAAGCACAGGCAAAAGGACAACCTCGTATAGGAAAAATCCGGTATCCGGACTTAGAAGTGGACTCTTCTAATATCTTCGGGCTCTCTCGAAATGAGATGAGTCTGTCCTCAATAACATAACAATGATCAATATTAAAAAAACTTTGAGGCAATACATGCAGGTCAATAAATTTGCCGACTCGATTTAACTGTATCTCGCCTGCATTAGTTTTGTAACCCAAATTGTCAATATCAAGGAAAGTCTTTCCAGTAATAATTCTATTACTTAACTCATGTAAAAAATGCTCCCCCTCACCCAAACAAACATAATTATTATATTTCAAAAAAAAATTCGGTTCACAAACAATCGGCACTCCACCCCAGACAATCGGAGAAGAAATGGTTTCTTTTAAATAAGTAGTGACTTGAACTGCCCTGGGAACCATATGGTGGCATAAAATAGACAGACCTATTACATTATAAGATTGGGCCAGTTCATGAAGTATCTGTAACCTGCCGGATGATATTTCCCCAAAAACGGGATCACCATCACCAGGTAGATAAACGGTTGCAACGTGGTAACCTTTATTTCTCAGGTAAGCTGAAATTGATTTAACGCCATGGCCAAAGACATTATCATTCAAATCAATCAGAAGAATCTTAAATTCAGTTGTACTCGTCTGCAATTTCTTTAATATGTGAAGAATAAGCTTGGAATTCCTTTATACTGTGACTGTCTGATCCAAGAAACAGTTTTGTACCGAAGCATTTTAAAATATCAACAAACTCGTCATCAGGCACACGATATTTCATGTTAAATTCAAGCTGCTTATTATTGCTCAATGCCGTTTGTGCTATTGTTTTTTTCTGATCTTGCGTTAGCGGAATAGAATACTTCTGCAATATTGCAGTAGGATGTGCGATACCTGAAACGAGCGGGTTTTGCAAGGTATTAAGCATAGCGGAATTCCATTGTTTCAATGCATCTTTTTTGTTATTCACTATTTCTTCTGATGAAAAATAATCTTTGTGTCCTTTTGGGATACGATGAAAGGCCGCTAATATCCATTCTAGATTATCACGAAAAACATGAAAGTTATCCGGCAGGTCAAGCTCACCGGAAGGGTTTATTACTTTACTTTCTATGCCTGCCAAAATAGTCAATTTGCCTTGAAATTGCTTTTTAAGCTCTTTAATTTCTGAGATATATTTTTCCAGATAGTTAGTATAATCACAAATATGGTCAGTAAAAGCAATGGTTTTATAGCCAATCTTTATCGCTTCCCCAGCATATTCAACAAGGGTATTTTTGCCATCTGAGAAAGTCGTATGTATATGAAGGTCCACTTTACATAAACTCAAGGCGTCTTTCTTGTTTCCATATCAGCCACATCTAATTCCTGACCAACATACTGGAGTACTTTTTTATTTTTCCCCCCAATGGTTACTGTTTTCTTTTCAGTAACGCCACCGTCACAACAAACTCTGCATGGAGCAAAGGCCAGTCTTTTCTTATTCTTCATTTTCTCTCTTAAAATAGTAAATGGTTTATCATGCCAAATTCCATGAAGAGATTTCTTCGTAACATCACCTAGAATAAAGCCTTCCATATAATCGGCATGGCACTGTGTAACTTTTCCGTCCCATGCTACACACATGCGCTGCCAGGGTGACGGACATATATAGTTTGGATCATGCTGAAAATCCTTCATGTTTCCTGTTCTGAGTTGGTCAGAGATAAATGCAACACGGTCGGCTTTACCCTGCCAAAACATTTTATACTCTTCAGGATTATCCTTAATCGCAGACCAAATACTTTGTACTCTGATCAATGGTTTTTTTAATCTTTTTTGTTCTCTCACCTTCTTCATATACAATATCTTTTCAACAGTATCTTCAAATTTAGCCGGATATCGTATACGCTCGTATGTTTCTCCTAAACCGTCAAAAGAAAAACTGATCCAATCTAATCCAGCGTCAATCAAGTCTTCAATAATTTCATTATTTAGAGGTTCACCATTACTTAAAAAAGCCACATTGGGAATTCCCATTTTTTTGGCGTACGTTACCATCTCCACAATTTTTGGATTTAAAAGGGGCTCACCTCTCCAGCTCAATTTAATTGAATATACCTTTTCGCGAGTACATTCATCAACAATCCTCTTGTATAAATCAAAATCCATATTACCAGTTAGGATATTATCCATTAAATGCCGAGCACACATAGGACATTTCATCTGACAAGCACTGGAAGTTTCTATATCAATATGTTTTGGAAAATGACTTGTCCATTTCAAGCGAGGGCACAGATACCAATAAAATCTATCCAATAAGTGTTTGTACAAATTGCCTTGAGAGAGAAAATAACGAATATTTTCTATTTTTTTACTAATAATAAAATAATCTTTATTAATTTTCATGTATTAACGTTACTTGATTTATGTCTTAATCTATGAACAAGAATAAATATTAATTACAACAAATCAATCCCATAAGACTATCTGCAACTCTTTTGAGCCCTTTGCCGTCCACTAAATTTTTCGCTCGTAATGAAATTTCCCTTCTTTTCTGCGAATCGGCCAATAAGTGTTCTACAGTTATCGGTATTAATTCTTCATTGAGTTCGTTGCCTATTCCCAAGTTAAGGCATGCATTATTTTGTTCAAATCGGCGTGCTACAATGTCGTGATTGTCGTGATGCGAAATAACAACAGAAGGTATACCCAGAAAGCATAACTCGTATAAGGTGTTTCCGGCAGCAGTTATCGCGATGATACAATCCTTCATAATTTGGTACATTTCTTGGTGATTTGCATTTTCATACACGTTATACGGCAATGGATAATTCTCTAATATAACTTCGAGTTCTTTTTTATATTCATTTTTGTATGCAACGCCAATTACAATCTTGATTTCTATATTTTTTACCTGCTTTAATGCGCGGAGTATTTTGCACGTCAAATTATATGGGTCTCCACCACCTTGATTGAGAAATATTTCATTTTTTTTACTATTAGCCCTCCTTTCTTCGTAGAAAAAGGTTGGAAGTATAAAATATTTTGGCCCTAACAAATAGATAGTAGCTTTATCATTGCACACTGAGTTGGAAAGACATATGTTGTGATTCATATAGAGATCAACATTATAAGCGTGAATATCCCGATCATCACAAAAATACGCCACCTTTGTACTTTTTTTTAATGAGCTGAGAAAGCTTTCACGCTGCCGCATCATATCAACAACAAATAAATCTACGGGTTCCTTTTTCATGTAATCCATAAGAATAGGCAATTCCGATTTTTCGTTAAATGTTCCATTTAAACGAATGATTGGATAACCTTTTTCTTCTATTCTTTTAACGCCTCCCCGGAAATTGTTTGTACAAAAAATGATTTCTGCTTTATATACCTTTTGTAAATAATCCGACAGTGTTAAGCACCTCATAAGATGCCCCATTCCGACCACTGTATTTGAATCAACTCTAAAAATTATTTTCGACATTAAATTTGCGGTCTTCATAATAACGGAATACGAGCGTTTCTTCCCATTGTAGTTCCTGCTCACTAATTTGCTCGTTTTCCACCATTTTTATGGCTAACAGAGGAATATTGAGTCCGCTTTTAAACGATATAGACATACCGCCAGAACATCTAGGATTAATCTCCATTAATTTTGGATTTCCGGTGTGATCATCCTTAAACTGAATATTAATCGGACCTAAAAATGGAATTCTTTTTAATACCTCTTTTGCCTGTTCCTGTAGAGTATGATTTTTTACAGTTTTTCCAATAGCAGATATTCCTCCAGAGGTTAAAAGCCTCTCTCTTGGTATGAGAACAAGGGCTTCACCCGAATTATTACATATCACATCTACCGTATACTCTTTTCCCGGCAGCATTTCCTGTATTATTAAGCTTTCATTGTCATGACCATTACTCAGTAAATAAGAAACTAAAGAATCGAATGTCTCTTTTGATGAAATACGGTAGATATCCTTGGAGCCTCTACCAAACCTAGGCTTTATTATCCACTCCCCTGCTTGATAGGAAAAATCTCTTATCAAAAAAGTCTTGGGGCATGGTACGTATTCATGAAGTATCTGATAGGTCTTATACTTATCAAGTGAATTTTTAACCGATTCTAATGGGGATATTATGACCTTCGCATTTTTTATTCGGTTAAGCTCGGCAAACAAAGCCAATTCTTCATCTACATTTGGAATAATGTAATCAACGCCTTCCTTGACAACAACACTTTCCAAACAATCCATGAATTGATCCTTATATTTAGCAAATGGAATTTTATGAAAACTATCTCCAAATAAAATACCTGAAGAATATGGAGATGCATCACAAGCTATTAATCGAAAGTCGGTAGTTTCTCTTAAAATTTTCAGGGTATACATTCCTGATGCACCACCTACTCCAGTACTTAAAATTGTTAGCATAGACTATTTTCTCCTTTATTTTGAGAAAACTGCATTCCAGTTAAATACTTGATCTTTTTGCATATCTTGTTGTAAAACACACCCTATCAACGTTTCATAGTATTTTGGTTCTAAGCCAACGGCACTTGATTTAAATTCAATCATATCTTTTTCTATACAAGCACCCTTTGAAACATTCCGAGAGGCGACCATCTTTCTTCGCACATTCTTTCTCATTTCAAGTTCTGAAGGGGCGAGTCTTTTATTTTTTAACCCTAGAGCTTTCCTTACTTCTCTGACTCCCTCAACCAGTAATTTTAATTCGGTGGGGTCTGCGGATATCCTGTGGTCTGGGCCCTGCATGGTTTTATCCAGCGTAAAATGTTTTTCTATTAAAACGGCTCCCAGCGCTGCAGCAGCAACGGGAATCCAAACACCCATGCTATGATCTGAATATCCTATGGGTATGCCGAATACCGATTCTAAATATGGTATTGCATTTAAACCACTCTCTTCAACAGGTGGTGGATAACTGGAAACACAATGCAACAACACTACCTGGTTATTATTACAACGATTGATAAGCGCAAGTACCTCGTCAATTTCTCCTAATGTTGCCATACCGGTTGAGACAACAAGAGGTTTTCCTGTTTTAGCAACTTTTTCAATCAACGGTATAAACGTCAGGTCTAATGAGGCAATTTTATAAAATTTAACTCCGACATCTTCAAGCAGATCTACCATATCCAAATCTTCGGGAGTTGAAATAAATTCCACACCTTCATTCCCGGCAACCTCAGCCAAAGCAAAATGATCTTCTCTGCTTAACTCAACACTCTTGATCATTTCAAATACGGACTGTTCTCCTATTGTACCCTCTAAATGAGCAACCTTCTCCATCTCCTGAATAACAAGTTTTTCTGCTTGTAAAGATTGGAATTTAACGGCGTCCACTCCACATTCAGCGGCAGCTTTAATCATCCTTTTGGCAATCTCAACGTCTCCGTTATGGTTTTTCCCTATTTCTGCAATTATATAACCATCACATATACTTTTAAGGATATTCTGTTCTGAATCCATTTTCTTCTCCCCTTAGATTTTGTGCGCAAATATTCGTAAATGATCCCCAACTCCCAATGAATCAATTGTCGACTGATGCTCATTTGCGTATTTATCAAAATGTTGATACACTGCGGTATTAATAAGTCCTGGAGTGGCATTTTTTATATAACGTAATATAGTAACAATATCCAATCCCAGAGAATCCCAATAACTAATTCCAAAATGAGTTTTTTCCATAAGTAGCCTTAGCGTTTTAATCGTAAAATTGAGTATATGTTTATCCCCCTCCATGATACGATCTACGCAATCTGGATTTTCAATTTGATATTGAGCTGTTAAACTATTAGGGTTATGGGTCTCAATTACTAACATACCACCATTTTTTAAGTATTCATGGCAAAGTTTTATAGTTTTAACAGGGTATTTAAGGTGCTCTATCACCCCCCATAATGTTATGACATCAAAGCATTCTTTAAATTCTCTTTTCTCTAATTCTTTATGTATTTCAAGATTGAGTTCCCGGGTTCCATAATTATAAGCCTTTTCGTTCATCTCAACCCCGACAACATCCCAACCACTTTTTCTAGCAGCAACCATAAAATCTCCGGCACCACAACCAATATCAAGCATTTTACCCTTTGTAGGAATTAATTCATTTACTTTATTTACCTTTTTTTGAGAAATTGAATTTACCCGATACTCAAAATTTTTCATCAAAAGATTGTCGAACATAAAATTGTAACTTTCTGAAAAATGGCGGTCAGTCACTTTGGCAGAATCCAGCCTAGGATTTACAAAGTTCATTTCACAATTTAAGCATTGAACGTAACGAAAACAATTTATTGTATATAAATATTGAGAGTTATCGGAACCGCATAAGGGGCAATTAACAATTTCCTGATACTCCTTTTTTATTTCCCCTTTTTCAGTGTCAAGAAATTGATTCAGTTCTTTTGCGCACAACTCTTTAAATTGCTCAAGAACTCCTTGTGGATGCAATTGCGAAACGTCTATTTTGTCATTTTTCATGATCTTCTCTATTTTCTAATTTTTTTTGTGCAAGAAATTCTGCGAATTCGAATTCCAACTCAGTATCGATATCAAAACCCTCTATGGGGTCAATTTTAATACCAGTCAGGGTTTCACCGTAAAAATCTTTCCGCTGCATGAATACCTCCGGTCTGGAGCCTATGACAGATCCATTAAAAAAATACATGTCAGGCAACTCCTGCCGCTGACCGTAAGGGTCTACGCCATCAATGATCGGCTTCAGAAGGGTTCCTTCCATTTTACGAACTCTATAAGGGTGCTGAGAAACCTCAGAGATGGTAACCACACAGTCAGCAGTGGAAGTCTCTAGTTTTTTTATGACGTCACTAATTGTCTTCGCACGCCTGAAAGGATTGGTAGGTTGTAATATAATTACATTTTTTGGTGCATTGCCGGTTCCGCGGAGCTGAGTTATCAAGTATTGCACTACCGGCAATACCGGTACTTTATCTCCCGACAGATCTTCAGGTCGTCTTTCCGCCTCAATACCATACCCCCGTCCAATTTCAAGTATCTCTTCATCATCAGAGCTGAGGATAATCCTCTCTATTTCCCTACACTGCATAGCTGCTTCAATGGAGTAGGCGACAAGAGGCTTCCCGTTTAACAGTCGTTTGTTTTTGCGTGGAACCCCTTTTGATCCTCCCCGGGCGGGAATAATAGCAATGGTATCAATCACCACCTGTGGCTACAAGTTTGGCAGAATTTCATTTTTTCCCATTCCCCATTTTTCATTATTTCCCTAATTTCCGTAATACGCTTATTTGTCCAGAGTTCTTTAATCGTATTATCTTTAATATTGCCTATCATTAAATGCCGATCAAAATCAGCGCAACAAGGGGTAATACATCCGTCCCAATCCACACTTAGACGCGTCAATACGTCGTTGCACGGTTTTGCTCTTCCTTCCCAGGTTTGGCGTTTAAGCATCTCTTGATTATCGACCCTAACAAAAGAGGTTTGACCAAACCCTATGGCATCTACCAAAGTCAGCCATTTTTCCTTAAACTCGTTAATTTCTTCTTCTGTTTCGTCCAAAACAGTAACTGACAGATTAACAAACGGCCTTTCTTCCATTGCCATTATTTGCATTATATTATCTACAAGCCTATCATATTGATCATTATTTCTTATCTTAGTATATTCTTCCTTGTTCAAACCTTGCATTGAAATATTTAAAGAATCAATATTTAAACATTTCTCAGGATTCAATAACAATCCATTTGATGTCACATGAATCTTAAGCCCTTTTTCTTTTGCAATTCTAATGAATTTGTAAAACTCTGGGTGTAAAGAAGGTTCCCCCCATCTACTGAATTTAATAGCTTTTAAAAATGGACTATTCTTCGATATATCATCTACTATCTTCCGAAATAGCTCCTCACTCATAAGCCCTTGCTCACGTTCCATAATTTGCCTGTCACAAAACAGACAAATTATATTGCATTTATTGGTTAATTCCACATCAACTAGAAGCGGATATCCAGGCAAATTATGATTATAGGCATTATTGTATAACGGATGATCCCATATTTCTCGAAACGGATTTTTTTTCAAATTACTCAATCTCATATCCAAAATGAAATAATATATTTATCACTATGTATTTTCTCTTTAAAATGATCTACCAGAAACAATCTTGCAGAAGCTATGCACTCATTTTCAATAAAGAATGAAGGTTGTTAATAATGGTGAAATTAATCCTCACCATAGACATCTCCAGATCCTCATTATTTCAGTATATTTTAGGTATCTTTTATATTTTTATATAGTATTCAATTTTGTTTTTGCGTTCCCATTGTTCTTGACACCCCCCAGATACTCTATGATAAAGGCAAGGAAAAGTGACATCATTAACCCGACAACCCCGCCCCCAATGATCTTATTTTTCTTTTCCGGAATTATAGCAGTGCTATTCACTTTTCCAATCATCACTGTATTATATTCCTTCAGTCTGTCTACAACCGCCCTATAGATTAAAAGTTGCCGCCGAATATTTTTTAAACTTATCTCGCTTTGCATTAAGTGGCTTTCTTTTCCAAGAGTTTTTCTGTACAATAAATTCAAAAATATATATCGACTATCTACTCGCTTTTCTACTTCTAAATCTGTATCAATTACACCCATACACCCCTGAAACGCTTTTTCTTTACTCTTCGCCTTCTTTATTTCCTCCTTAGTTACGGTAATTTGCCTCAGGATCACTTCAACATTCGCTTCCAGTTCCTTGATTAGATGTTTATAAGGAATAAAAGAATCATTAGCCTTGCGACAATGTTCATCAATTAGTTCATTTACTGTCTCTTCAAGAGTTCCTTCCACTCCTCTATCATAGCCTGTCAAGATTAATTTTATCATGGAAGTCCCTGCAATCACTTCCGCATCAAGAGAGTATTCAGGAATTAGGTTATGCCGAATATGCATGGTTTTTACCAGAGATTCAGGACTATCAATATGAATAAGAGAGGGACGGTTATCAGCAGAAGGCATTACAGAGGGTACTGCCAACGCGACTCTCTTGCCGATTTGCACAATAACATCTGCACGGTATGTCACTGGTTTCATGCTGCTTATTACTCCTAGTACAATCATACAGACCAATGGTCCTACGATGATTAATATTTTCCGCCTCCAGATTACTCTAAGATAATCTATTAATTCAATTTCGTCATCTTTCATTAATTCTCCTTCATTTTAACACAAAATACATTCAACCTCGGCTTCCTCACACCAAGGCGCTACTAAGACCGCAAACACATCGCAATACCTAAATGTGGGAGTAAACAGAGCATCCATAATAACGTCAGCTTCATAGCTCTCAAATGAGCACATAATTAATGGATTTGAAAAGTTCATCCTTTACAACGATACTCTTCATTATTCTTTTCTCCTTAAAAAAGACGTTTAAATGATCACTCTAAAGTCTTAAAGGATGTTATAGTCGGTAAGTTCTTTTCTTTGAAGAACAGGTGTTTGTCCTTGATGATTTGTAATTTTGCTATTTCTATGACTACTGGTATCTGAAACGAGAGGATTAAATTTTATGTGCATGAATGCAGCTCCGCCGTGTCAGTTACATTTTTCTATAGAAAATGCAACCTCTTAGACATATTTTACACTGTAAACAAACTCTATCAGTCCAGTGAAGAAGCCTTGAAGTAGTGTTCAGAACATGAGCAAGGCATACTACATATATATACATATAATGTTATATATACTATCGATAGCAATGCTCAGATCTTATGAAATGTTGAATGATAAACGATCAATATTGCCCTGTACAGAAATATCTTTAAACAGATCGATGCCCATTGTCTCAATGTTTCTGGTAAGCTCATCTCTTGGACAGATAATACAACTATAATTACACTTAGTAGTTACCTCCAAACGGAGTTCATTGCTTTCTGGGATCACTTTACACCTCTCTTTTTATATTTTGTTACACTTATCCAAAAACATTTTTTATATATTTTTGTTAGAAAGAATGTCTCATTCATGAAAAATTGACCTCCCTGCTTCAATCTCTTCACGGAGCATATCCTGGATTATTTCATGCATAAACCAACTTGGCAAAGGTTTATCTTCCAACAATGCCGTTCTCATTTTCGTACCACTAATTGATTCTATTGTCCCTTCAGTTGAAAGAGTTTCATATTGGTGACTCTTAGAATTATATCCAATATTATCAAAAAATATAGGTTCTATACCAATTTCACCTAATTTTTCAAAGTAAGAAGGGTAGTTAACTGATTTATAGAAATCACCTACCCCTGTATGATCCCTTCCGACAACAAAATGGCTACAACCCATATTTTTATGCCTTAAAGCCGTGAACACTGCTTCACGAGGCCCGCTATATCGAGAATAAGTTGAAAAACTCCCCACAACAACTCGCCCTTTTGGATACAAGCAAAAGTCCATCATAATCTGATAGCTTTTCATTAATGGGATTGTTAAAAAATCTCCCTGCTTTTTTATCCCTATAACCGGGCTGATATAAAGTCCATCTGCGTGACTTAGTTCCAAAGCCTTAAGCTGGATATATTCATGGGCTTTATGGATTACATTACGTGTATGAAAACCAACAACCTTATTCCAACCTTTTTGTGTAAACAGGATACGAGTTTGTATCGGATTCAACACATAATGATGGTAAGGCGATTGAAGTCCTTTTACCAAGGTAACAGTTCCTGCAATAAATTTACTTCCACTTGATAACAACCTGCTAACTCCAGGATGTTCATGAGATGTGGTTCCAAACCATTTTTGGGAAACATCATCCACGTCTATTTCATAAATTTCTGTTATATCAAGAAGGGCATGTACAATATCTTTGGTACTCTTTAATGCTATACGATCTCCTACACTAAAGCCACGAATAGAATCTTCAGAGACCTGCAAGACAATAGGCAACGTCCATACTAATCCATTTTGTAAGCGGTTAGAATTAAGAACACTTGAAAGGGTATCCTTATCCATAAAGCCGGTTAACGGCGAATAAGCACCGTATGCAATATGTTCACAATCAAAAAGATCAGTGTCTTTAACTGTTAATGTTTTTAAATCTTGCACACCCGCTAAATCAATTGCTTTAGCCAACCTGTTTACCAGACGCCCACCGTGAGGGTCGTTCAACAAAGAAAAAGGATTTGTTGGATAAAAATCTGTGTTGTGCTGGTCTTCCTCTTCAAACTCACGTATTAGTTTAACTACCATACTTGCGCATCTTATAGGATGAGAACCTATAGCAGTTTCCGCTGCTAAAACTAAACCATCAGCACCATCATTAATAGTATTAAATACGTCGTTAACTTCTGCGCGAGTAGGATTTAATGCATTAACCATTGATTCAAGAAGGTTAGTAGCTACAAAAATTTTTACTCCCTTTGCTTTGCTCCTTTTAATAATAGTTTTTTGCAAAGCGGGAATTCGCTCAATAGGAACTTGACGCGATAAATCACCACGATCAAGTAGAATCGCATCAGATTTATCGGCAATTTCATCAAAGTTAAGAAGGCCATTATAATTTTCTATTTTTGAAATAACGAAAGTATCTTTGTCTACCAAAGACCGTATCTCATCAACATCTGATCCTCTGTTGGCAAAAGAAAGTGCCACATGACGTATACCCAATTCCATTCCGATAGACAATGCTTTCCTGTCCTTTATTGATAATGCAGGCATATCTATCTCACGATCTAAATTAACAGCTTTGCTTTGTCCAATCAGACCTCCATTCAAAACCCTTGCTTTAATATTTTCAGCCCCTTCTTCAATAACCTGTAATAAAACTGAGTTGAAATCAATGCTGATCAGATCACCTGTCTTAAAGTTTTTAATTATATCTGCCGGACACAAATTAAAATTATATGGATCACCCGGAACAAGATGCTTATGGATAGTAATAATGCTATTATCTTTTAAAATAATATCGCCATTGACTATAGTTCCTGTCCGTATTTGAGCCCCTTCTGTATCAAGACAGACAGGTATTGATGTTCTACTCTGTAGATAACGGATAACAGCAGAAACATCACTAAGCTTTGTATGTGACATATTGATTCGAAAAAGACTTATACCAATTTCCTCAAGACGCGCAATTACTCGATCATTCATTGAGGCAGGTCCAAGGGTACACAAGATTTCAACCTTGCCACGTTTCTTAATATTATGTGTTGATGAGGATAACATATACACTCCAATGACTTAAATTAGAAATTACTATGAACATTAACGTTGTTTGGAATTCTACGCACAATTATTCGTACACTTTAATATTTCGTTCCAATTTATTTAAAACACCCAAAGAGATAGTCTTCTCATTTCACGAGGAAGGCATTGAAAGGATATGCTACATTTCCAACATGGTAGAGGAGCAGGATAAGCTCCGCAAGTCAACTCAATATGCATACAATAATCTCTTTTCGCCAGGACTAACTTTTCACACGTGGTAATATTCCCTGTACCACTCCACAAATCTCTTAACTCCCTCTTCAATTGAGGTTTCAGGTCTAAACCCAACATCTTTGATTAAATCGTCCACGTCTGCATATGTTGCGGGTACATCACCTGGTTGCATTGGTAAAAGATTTATCTCGGCCTTACTTCCCAGACAATTCTCTAATACCTCAATAAACGTCATAAGTTCAATAGGATTATTATTCCCAATATTATATATCCTATATGGTGCAGAACTCGTCGCAGAATCCGGTTTGTCACTATTCCAACCTGTATTTGGCGCAGGAATATTGACAGCTACCCTGACTACACCTTCTGTAATATCATCTATATAGGTAAAATCTCTCTTCATCTTTCCCTGGTTAAACACATCAATCGGTCTGTTTTCCAGGATTGCTTTGGTAAACAAAAACAGGGCCATATCCGGACGTCCCAAAGGACCGTAAACAGTGAAAAACCGCAGTCCTGTACATGGTAATTTGTATAAACTTGAATAAGCGTGAGCCATAAGTTCATTTGATTTTTTTGTGGCCGCATAAAGAGAGATAGGATGATCTACATTATGGTGTACCGAAAACGGCATCGTTGTATTGGCTCCGTAAACGGAGCTTGAAGAGGCAAAGACCAGATGCTTAATGTCATTGTTCCTGCATCCTTCTAGTATATTTAAAAATCCTACAATATTGCTATCAACATAAACATGTGGATTTTCCAGTGAATACCTTACACCGGCTTGTGCGGCCAGATTCACAACGCAATCAAAATTATCTTCAGAGAATAATTTTTCAATTCCTTTTCGATCAACTAAATCCAATTTATGGAATATAAACTCCGTATCCCCTTTGAGTTCATTTAGCCTGGATTTTTTCAGATTAACATCATAATATTCGTTAAGGTTGTCAATCCCAACAACGCTATTGCCTTGTCCAAGAAGGCGTTTTTATAAATGGAGACCTATGAAGCCGGCTGCTCCTGTTATTAAATATTTCATTAGTCATTCGCTGACTATGTCAGCTGTCGCGACGCCTCTCTGTCCTTAGCTGACAAACCAGTAAATGGTCACACCCTGATACTAGAGACATGACATTAGAAGTAAGATTGCCGGATGGCCAATTGTCATTGATTATATACTTCGCTGTCATTGGCAGTGCATGTTCTTTTCCTCACACCATTAAAAACGTAAAAGAAACGACTACCGGTATCGAAAATGAGGGAATTAAAGATTATATGTATAAACACAGCTCCGCCCTGTCAGTTACATTTTCCTGTAATAAAATGCAACCTCAGAATCATATCTTACGGTATCAGAAAAAAACCTTGAGTACCAAGAATCATGCCAAAGAGATACTACATCTATGCACATATCTTCTCAGGTATACTATCTCTGTTAATATCCAATATTTATAAAATATGGAATTCTAAATGATTAATCTTACCTTGTACAGAAGAAACTTTGAGTGCGCATCTGTGAAGCAGTATGCAGGGCCGGCATTAGCCTTCAACCCATAATTGAGTAGAGCACAACACAATGTTTTGTAAGTTTTGCAGGACAGGTAAACTCTTTCACTAAAAAGAGATAGCTTCTCATTGCATGAGGAGTCAGGAAACAATAACAATCAAATCCCTTTGGGTAATGCTCTACCAAAAAACCAACCTGAGATGTGTGGTTTGAGCAACAAGTGCTGAGACCTAAGCACACACTCTCGCAAGCTCAATAGTAAACCATAAGCGTTATTGACTTTTACGCACTGGAAATAGCTTCATCATATATCTCCAACATTTTCTTTGCCGTATTTTCCCATGAAAACAATTTAGACCTTTTACGTCCCATTATGCTCATACGATTCCACAACTCTTTATCATTCAATAAAATATACATACTTTTACATAATGAGTTTACGTCAGCCGGATCTACCATGATTCCTGCATCACCAACTACCTCTGGCAAAGAGGATGTGTTTGATGTAATTACCGGTATTCCACAAGCCATTGCTTCCAAAGGAGGCAATCCAAACCCTTCATAAAGAGAAGGATATACAAATATATCGGCACAATTATATAACATAGGCAAGTCCTCATCACCAACCACGCCCAGGAACATTATTTCCTTCTCCAAATTACTCTGCTCAA
>ENA-OREN01002136-OREN01002136.1-marine-metagenome-genome-assembly--contig:-NODE-2136-length-20991-cov-4.731711_pt1 | contig 20991 bp, 14 predicted proteins | sample MGYA00248624_ERZ508555 | MGnify/ENA primary metagenome ERZ508555 (study PRJEB26222, sample SAMN06267773) | marine metagenome | isolation source: Saanich Inlet, British Columbia, Canada | place...
TGCTAGTCCACGGAGATGATGGTGGAGTATTGCCTTGATTACTGGAAACTTTTGATATATATCCCTGCCAATCAGGAACTACCACATTTCCGATATTATATTTTACAGCTTCATTTTTAAAATATGTTCTACTAGAATTATAATCTGGATATGTTGAATTTTGCCCTAACTTCCACGGACTAGTTGGTGGAGTATTTGTTGTACTTGAACCATCAACAAAATATACTTTACCGTCTTTTTGTACTTCGTCTTTTCTATTATATGTTCCAGCAGCCCATTCTGGTATAGATGGTGTGCCACTAAGATTTGCCAACTGTGCTTCATAATCACTAGTCCACGGTGTATATGAGTAAAATGGAACACGTAAAGAATCTCTAATAGGATTAAATGTATTTGCTCTCCATTTCACTGGTGCAGGTGTAGAATTAGGTGCTGGATCTCCTTTAATATGAATCCTACTATCTTTTACCCATACACTGAAATTACTTATACCAGTTTGACTAGTATTTACACCTAAAGATTGAAAGAAAAATGATGTATTGGATGTCACAACTATTTGAATATCATTGGCATCTAAATTATTTGATCCCTGTATACTTATAACTTGACCAGTAACTAAATCATGGTTTCCATGAGTTGTAACAGTTACAACAGTTGCTGTACGTGTAATTGATGATACAGCTACTGGAAGTAATTCATAAAATCTAATTACATCTGGACTTGCACTTGTATCCAACATACATACGACTTCAAATTCTTTGTATTCTGCTTTGTCACTATATGTAGGAATCAATGAGAAATCTTCTTTCCACCATACATTTGCAGTGTCTACAGGACTCACTGTATTGGTTGTATCGGCATTTAATCCTGCCCACTTAAAAAATCTCATATATTTTTTACCACTGAATGAAGTGCTTTCTGCTTTAACTATATCTGTACCATACTTTACATCATCATTATATCTAATAACACCAGTCAACCATAAATTTCTAGCCTGTGCGTGTTGCCAATCACTATTGAATTTGGTTCTTTCCATTGGTAATGAACCACCACTTGCTGATCCAGATAATATTATATTATTTTTAAATGTTTTAAGATCTGTAGTAACAGTTTTATTTTTTTCAGCATCAACAGGACTTACATCTGATAGTGGATCTAATACAACACCACTATCATTTTTTCCAAACAATTCTGAATGAATATCAATTTTATTAATATTTCCAGTAGATATATCACCACCAACTGAGTTTGACTCAAAGTCAAAATAATAATCCTGAAATGTACCACCATTGGCTATTGGCTCTGCAAGTTTGCCTGTTATCTCAGTTAATAAATTATGTGTTACTGTTGGTGCAAATGGAATATAACTTTGATGCATACTTGAACCATCAGGTAACTGTATACTGTCATTTAGAGGATCAGATTGATTTTTCAAAAAATTAATCTCTGGTGCAAGTGAACCTCTTGTAGTATTATAATCATCTAATCTTTCTTCAAATGCATCTTTTGGAGATTTTAAAAAAAGTTGCTTACTTGATAAATGTTCTTTAACCCTATACTCTATTGACAATAAATTCAAAGTTACAGTTTCACCTATATCTGGACTATCTTCTATTATTGGACTACCAATGGTAAATCTGAATACTTTTCCTTTTCTTGGATTCCCACCAGATGGGTCTGGTTGTCTTATCTGTGCTTGAATTACAAATCTATCTTTTGCTTCCTCGTTTACTAATATAGGTTCCACACTGACAAATGTTCCATCCTGTGGTATTCTTAATTTTAATACACCATGATCAGTTTTAGTGTTTCCAGTATTGATCAGTTCTAAACTTGCTCTAAACGGTGATAGGTCACCATTTATAACTTTACCTGTTGTTGCTATTGGTGTTGGTGTACTTTGTGTTTTATCCAAAAGTTCTAAAGTTAGGTCATAGAATTCACTTACACTCAATATGTACCACCGAATGTCATTTTTATACTAAAATCAAAACTTTTTGGACTTTGACTGGTTCTGTTTATATTAAATGAGTTAAGTGTCAATCCCTTAAGTGTTGTTGGATCAATATTGAATGGTGCAATAGTTGTGCTGTCAGTAAAAAATCCAAATATACCAAAACCCATTGAACCTGTAGTTGTTGAACTTTCAACTTGTAATCTTTTAGCCATATTGGTTAACGTGGTTATGTCTGTTGCATTATCCTTGAATAACCCATTGAATGTATATGTTATACCACTTAGACCATTATCCTGTTTGTTTATTCTTCTTACTCCGTCAGGCTCACTTACAGGAGAATCTTTAATATTATTTTCATATGCCATAGAAACACCTTCCAATATTTCTGTCGGTAAAGTAAATTTTAAAATCTGTGCAGAATGATTTGCCTCCATGTTTGTTACAAAAGTATTTCTAGCAGATGTCGATACATTTGGATCTGGATATGTTGCAGTAATATCTGTATTATTGGATTTCAATCTGTAATAAATAAATGCATCTGCCATTTTATTCTCCCAAGTGTAAGGCTTGATACCTTAAAACTTGATCTGCCAGTAAAGAAGTGTTTGAAGAATATGGACTACCTTGTTTTAAAGTAGTTTCTGCCGTAAAGAAAACTTTACCATTTCTTCTGTTTAATATATCATCCATTTCTGCCATTTCTTTATCCCTATCATCCATTAATTTTCTAATATCGTTAGCACCACCTTCTTTAAAAGACTTCATATATTCATCCCATAATGTTTGTGCAATTGAATAAATTGTCATTGCGATAGCACCTATTGGGCCGGCTTTACCGACAAATCCCATAATTCTGCCTTTAGCAAATTGGAATGGACTAGACGAAGCATTTAAAAATACTTTTAAATCCTTATTAACCTCAGCAAATCCATGTTCTATCTTTCTTTCAATCTCCATTCTGTGTTTACGTGCTTCATTTATATGAATATCATGTTGTTCATCAGTTTTCTTCTGATCTTGAGTATGAATACCAATATCTAATAATTGTTTTTCAACCATAGTAAGTCTAGTAGAAATATCAAGTCCACTCACATCATTTCCTTTCACTTCAGATTGTATCATATTCTTTGTAGAAGTATCTAAACCATTTACTGAATCCACTGCTCTCTTTATTTTCTCTACATTTTTTTCTGCTCCCTTTGCAAGTTCTGCTAACTCATCTGCCTCCTTATTCATAATATCTAATTGTTCTCGTGTAAGACCTTCTGGATCATTTAGATTAATTTCATCATCTACTGGCAAAACTCATTCAACTCCAACACTTTTTCTCTACGGTATCTGCAATTATAGCAAAGTGTTATACCGTCATATACATTCAAAACTTCAAATTCATTATCTCCACATTGACCACAATTATAAGTGGACATCTTTTTTAGTAACTGTTTTTCATTTGCACGTTTTAATGCCAATTTACCTTCTGGTGTTTTTCTATATTCTTTTTGCTGTTCATATATTGTATTTACACTTGTATATTCTTTATCGAGATTTTTCACCATTATTCATAATATAATTTCTCTACTATATTAGCATAATTTCGATACGTTTATTAATGGTATATACCTTAGATAATACATGAAATACAACGTTATCGTAGAAACCAAAAAAGCAACTGCTGACTTTAAACGTGAATCCAATCGTCTACAAAAACAAATTGACGATAATCTTCGTGGTCAACACACAACTACTGACGGAAATTCATTTAGTCGTTTTAAGAAAAACGTTCTATATTGGGAATCAAAATTTCTAGAATTTACAGCAGAACGTGAAGCAGTTTTAGAAGCACAAGAAGAATCTTTTGAACAATTCAAAGAAGCAGAAGAAAAACTTACAGAATGCAAAATATGTCAAGGTGCTGGTCAAAACACTGTCTATCAAGAATATGAAGATGGAGAAGTTGAAGCAATTGATATAGTAGATTGTATTTGTACTGATGACCGTTGGGATGGAGAAAATCAAGACAAGTGTCTTGAATGTGGAAGAATCGGTCAATACTTCAATGGAGAATTAAAAGATCCAATAGGATGTGAATGTCCTTACCATGAGTCATCAAATGATGGCAGATTGGTATAATTTATTTTTATTTTAGATACATTTATTAATACCATATACCTTAGATAATACATGAGTGAAACAAAACAACAAAGCAAGGTTTTAACAGCAGACGTTTTTTACAAAGTCGTAAATGTTGAAAAAGAATCAGTAAAAGTAGTAAAGGTTACATCAAACCTAAAATTCGATGCAACAAAAAGTCACAATGAAATTGGAGAACTAATCTTCATGGCATTGAACAGTCCTTGGGATAATCCATTGGGTACTCCAGAAGGTCAAAAACATATTAGAGAAGTTGGATCAAACCATACAAGTATGTCAATAGGAGATTCAATTGTATTTAGTGACGGAGTACAAATATGGGTTGATGAAGAAGGATTTAGTGACAAAGAAGTCATTACATTGAGAGAAGAAAGAATATTAGAATCTAAGAGTAAATAGATTCTAATGCATAAATATTTTCATTTGTAGATGTCAAACCAAACAAATTTCTTTTCCAGTTTCTATATTCTATATTTAATGATTGTTGAAGTTCGTACTCTCCCCATTCAACTCGTCTTTCTATTATGTTTAATCTTGGAAGTCCACTAACCATGTGACCACCACTGAATCTTCTTACTCCACCCTGAATCCATGAAAGAATATCTGCACCACCATTTGTTTTTCCCTTTGGTCTGATCATGTGATCTTCCGTTCCGTATTCCCTTGCCACTGCAACATCAAATCCATCTTCTGAAAAATATTCACAGTTTATCTTTATTAAGATAGTTCCAGTTCTACTATCCATTATAACATCTTTTACCTTAACAGTTTCATAAATTTTTCTGGAAACATTATTTACTCTCATTTCTTCTACAATTGGATCAACTATCAGTTTGTTTGCAAGTTCGGTTGCCTTTGTTTTAATGAAGTCTTTGTAAAGATGCTGAAATCTTATTATTTTTAATTTATTAGCTTTTGCCCATTCAACACTTGGTATATTTATAAATCTTCTAATTTTAGAATCATCATACGTTTCAATTGTCATTTATTGATCAGTGCCATCAGATCTTATTGCATGGGTAATTGATAACACTTCTCCAGATATTGTCAAGTTTGCTGATCCACCACTTGAACCTAAACCAGTTGAAAAATTATTTGGATCCATATGTATTTTAATATTCACATCATCATTTGTAGTTGGTGCTGGTGCAGCTAATGTTGGAAAACTTGTAACAAATATCATCTCTATTGGCTCATGTAATTCATTTTTGTATAACCAATAAGAAAGTGTTTTTTTATCTATATTTATACCACTATCTAAAACTCCATTTGTATAAGTCCAAGCCGTATTAGAAAACATATCACTTGTTAATTTTATAGTACAAGAAAAATTATGTCCTATACCTGCTGGATCTAATGCTTTTTTACCTGAATCAGAATAATGTCCTGTTCTGATATAATTAAATGATAATGTCATATCTTGTCTTTCTTTTAATCTATACCAAACACTTCCATCTGGTATTTGAAATTGCACAAATCCCTCGAATGCTTTATTACGATAAATCTGTTCGTTGAAATTGTTTGGTGCAGCCATAGTGTTTTAATATTATTATATCATTTAAACATATTTACCAAGTTCCATTGGCATAAAATGTGGTAGTTGCCTTCTCAATCTCCCCATAAGTTCCCTGAGTTGTTGTATTTCCTATCTGAAATGAAAATTGTTTGATTTGTTGATTTGCACCTTTTCCACGTATATATCTACCATTACATCCAGAACCTGTGTCATTTATCAATTTTATGGCATTTTGTATGGCATTTGTATTTTCATATGTTATAGTGAATTCTCCATACTTTATGAGTTGATATGCTCCATATACTTTCTCCCTTTCATCATTGAAATGTGGATCCATAGTAAATCCTTGATCTGTGGATATGCCTAAAATCTGTATGGTGAATACACTTGCCAATCCACTATTTAATTCCAGTTTGTCATCAGCACCAATTAACCCACTTCCAGAAGTTGTGTCTACATCCTTTATTGTGAATCTTAATACACTTTTACTTCCGTAAATTGGTTCTTCTATTATATCTGTTCTCCATGTCTTAGTCTCTAACTGTATTACTCCTGTTGGTATCCAGTCCTTTGCTGTTATTCGTGCAAGTAGTTCATTTTCTGTTGCAATTCTATCTGCTTCCTCAACACTCTCTGGTGCTGTATATTTCATATAGAATCTTATTTCAAATGTTTGTTCCTCTGTTTCAGTTGTTATGTTTGTTGTTTCAGAATTTGATTGTACTTTTCTTACTTCCACAAATGGATAAATCGGAAATTTTTGTTTCTGTTCATAGTATGAAAGTCCTTTTTGAGTTGTTGGATAAGTACCAGTTTGTAATTGTGTAATTACATCAGCTTGTGACCAAGATTGCATTCTATGTCACCTGAAAACTAGAAACCAATCCACCGAATGTATCATTTACTTTAAGTGTAACTGCACCATCAGCAGTATCTGCTGGAATTGGGAATGTAAAACTAAATGCTCCTTTACTGGTTGATATAACACTAACTGGTGTGGTTACTATTGTTCCTTCTGAAAATGTAATTGTTAATTCTTGAATTGGTGCATATCCTGATCCAGTTACCGTTACAACTTGTCCAATTGCTCCAGTTTCTGGACTTAATGAAGTTGCCCTTCTTGGTCTAAAAGCAGTTCCTCTAATGTAACCATAAACTCTATCTAAATAATTATCAAGTATGTTTACCTCTGCATCCCATAACATTGGCTTTTCACTGTTTTGTAATCTTATCTTTGCAACAACCAAATTGTTTGCAATTCCTTTCAACTCCAATGGAAGTTCTGGAACAGTTTCAGATGTTAATGGGAGTATTATTTCATCTCCGTATATGTTAATAGAACCTAATCTTGCTCTTAATCTATTATCCAATAAGTCGTCTATCTCTTGCATATATAACTCTATCTCATCTCTCATTGAGTCATTTGCTATTCGTAGTTTGATTTTTATGGAATCATATTCTGTGTATGACATTATTTATACTAAATTATCATTCCTAATAAAGTTATAATTATGCTTTTTTTTGAAATGTATTCCTATTTCAACTGCATCCTTTGATTCATGCTTACATAAATGACATTTGAACACAATATTTTGGTTCATGAATCAAATTACATAAAGTCATTTATAAGAATAATTAGGCATAAATCTTTTTATTAAAATCCATACATTAATATTGAAGTGTTATCTAGAGTATTTGTAAATTCAAACAACCACTATCACGCAATGCAAAACGTGTCATGGTGTGTACGCAAAGCACATTGAGTTGAGGGATTGTAGTGGAGGAAAATGTGAGAAATCACATGGATGAACCTTTGAGGGATAGGTGGAATGCCTACTCACAAAGCCGAATGTTTGAAAACCTATTCGAAACAAGTCTGGTAAACCTTTCGATATTGGATGTGTTCGAACACATTCATGAAAGGAGTCATGTCCTCTGGATTTGAATGGTTGATGGGAACCTCTACCCATTATCATTTAATTGTTTATAGCCAATGCTATTTGTTAATTAAAAAAGAAAAAAAGTTTTTTTTCTAAACACTGTGAAATTCTAAAGGTGACTGATTCGACAAGTTGCTTCAACGTTCTTTACTAAACCTGCTACTTTTTGAGTACCAGTTAAGTGAATTGCTTGAAGTTCGTTACGTCTTTGGGCTTCCATTGTTAAATCCCTTCCTGAAATTAAACCGAATGCAACGTTTGGTACGAACATTACAGATCTCTTTTGAGCTGCAAATGCACCACTACCATTAGAAACTGCACTGGATCTAACTAAGTTAGTTCCTGCGATTCTTTCTACGGTTGCTTCTGTTATAATTGCTGGTTTGGAATAACCAATGTATGTGTCCAAGTCTGCATCTAATGTCAAGTCACGAATTGCTTTTCCTGAAGTATATGTTATCAAGTTGGTATCATCTAAACCTTGATCTTGAATTACACCTTTTGCATTAAGTAGACCAAGATATTTCAATGATCCGAAAGCTGCATCGGCTGCGATTGCAGCTCCTGTATCTCCCCTAATCCAATGGTTTAATAAACCTGCTCCACTCTTTACACCACCACCGACAGCTTTTTTGTTTGCTGCTAAGTTGGCGTTATTTGCTGTATCATCGTTGAATGTATCTAATACTTGTTTAGATTCATCATTGATAGATTCTAAAGCGAATGCTCTGTTTGCACTTGCAATAATATCGATTGGAGATTCTTCAGTTTGTGCATAACCGATAGTAATTCTACTACCTCTTGGTGTAGTGCTTGTTCCAGATGTTCTGATGATAACATCAGATTTAGGAGTTGCAGTATTGATGACATCATTTGCTTCTGCAATGTCTGCGAATGTTACTGCTCCAAAGTCGAAGAAGAATGCTTCTTTTGTACCAACAGGTAAGATTTTGGTCTCACAGAATTGTCGAATTGGAGTAACTACTTTACCAGAAGGTAAAACTAGTACTTGCTCTGACATGATTCTCATGGATTGTGCTGGGCCAGTAATGTTTCCAATAGCTGCCTCGCCACCTTTTACTTTTCCTGTTATGATTTCATTATCGTTAGCATCGAATGATCTAATTCCTTGCTTTGAATAATTCTCAAAGATTTTCTCCTTGTTGATTGACCATACATAAGCTGGGCTTACGTTTTGGTTTCTTTGGACTGCTCTAAGCCAAGCTGAAGGTTTTGAAACTTCGGCTTCAGTAGCTGAGACCTTTCCAGAAGTTAATCCACCTTTTGGTGAACTTACTGCTAATCTTGGTCTAGCTGACTCTCGTGCTTTTAAAATTTCTACATCTAATCTTGCTTCTTGTGCTTTGAGTTGTTTTGCAAGGACTCGTGCTTTTTGAGCTTCGATAGCTCTCATTGCACTGTTTTCTGCTTTATGAACTCTTGCGTGATAAAGTCTGTTACGTCTTGCTTCTGATGTTGAATCAGAAGATGCTCTAACAGCTCTTGCTGCTGGTTCTTCCTGAGTTTCTGCTGGGAAGTTATCAACTGCTCCTGTTTCATCATCTGCTGCAAGTTCTCCCTCGGCTTCAGTAGTTTGAGTTAGACTCAAAACTTTCTGATCTTGGGAGTGATTTGATGCGTTACCTGTGTCTAGTTTATCTTGTGTACGAGTTGTTCCGTTCCAAACTGTGTCTGGACTTTCTGCAACACCTGCACCCTTGACGGGTTTTTGTGCTGGAAGATCGCCTTTATAATCAATTTGATCCTCGACTTCTCTAATAACCTTTCTAGGCATATAATTGTTTCAATGTATGAGTATTTAAGCATATTTAATAAGCCTACATAAATTACTATATACGATCACTAGCCCATTGATCATAAGTAATATTCTTTGTAAGTGATCCATATTTTTCTACAAGTTCATCAAGACGTTTTTTTGCTTCTTTTGGATTTAAATTATGTAAACCACCAAAATTAAGTCCTACTATCTTTGGATGTGTAACATCTTCATTCATTCTTATTTCCCTTTCATTATAGAAAGTATATGCACTAGGAGTGTCAGCTTTTTCTATCGGATCACCATAATTATAATGAAATTCTATTGGCATTGAATTGTATTGGAGTGGAACTGATTTTTCTCTTGTTGAATCTCCATCATAGATTATTGTAACTCTTTCCTTTCCTTCATTTGTTGCACGTTGATTAGAATTTCCTACTGCTTGTGTTCTGTCCATTGTTGCACTTACATAACTATATTTATTATCATCTCCTCCCATATTTCCTGTCTCTAGATAATTATCCAATTCTTCGGTTGTTGTTCCTCTATAAAATTCAGGTGTTTTAAGGAATAAATCATAATTATCTTGATTTAATTTATCCATTTCTATCATTGTTTTATTCCATAATTTTTCTACTTCTGGATTATTTTCTACAATATTTGCCATATGCATTGCCTGTTCTGATCTATCCTTTGCTGATGGAAAATCATCCATACCAATATTTCCTGTCCTTGCCTGAAGAACATATAATTCTCTCCATTTCTTTTCTTCAGTTGGAATTCTTGCATCTATCATTTTTTGAAGTTTGCCGTCTGGATCACCATTCTGTTCTATCATTTGTTCAATTGGTTCTATATGTCGTTGTTGTTTCATCTCCCAATTATGTTTGAACATTTTCATATCAAACTCTAAGTTATCAATGTTATCGCTAATATAATCAAATGTTTTTTTAACTAATTTATTCATAGGTTCCATATCACCAACTTGCTTGGTCAATTTTTCAACTTGTTTATTATGTTCTTCCACACTTCGTTGTTCAGATTTAGGATATATTGGTATTTCAACATTTTTTGAATTCATTTCAGACTGATCACTGTAAGCTTCTTTTTCCATTGAATTTGACCACTTTTTCAGATCATCTATATTGGGTGTAGATGGTATTCCTTTTTCATAATCAAATCCTATTGCTTTTTGTGGATTCATATTAAGTGTATATTTTTCTAATTTTTCTGAATGATCGTCTGCACTCACAGGATTATCATCATCTGGAGAGAGTTCCATTAGTTCTTGTACTTCTTTTTGTTGGTTATAGTTCAACTCATCCCACTTATGATCTGTTATATCACCATCATCAGATATATCATCAGATATATCATCAATATCATTAGTCGGACTTAGTGCATTTATAAGAAGATCTTCTTTAATATGTGGCATAAGACTGTCATAATATTTTCCAGCATATTCACTTCTATCATTGAAATCTTTACCAAAGTATGTTTTTGGTATTTTTTCCTGCCATAATTTTTTCTGTTTTTCCTCTAAAGCCATTTTTTCATACCCACTTGAAATTTGATTTATTAATTCTTCATCGGTATGTTTTTCCAAATATGTATCATTCCACAATGTTTTTGCAAATTCCAATCTGTCGTTATCTGTTAAAGTCGTTTCCGATTTCTCAAGACTATTGTATTCTGAATATAATTTATTATGTTCTTTTTCCTGATCCGATAAAACACCATCGTGTTCTTTTCTCCAATTATAATATGATTCTGTTTCTCCCTGTAACCATTTATCATATAGTATGCCGTCATAAGTTTTAGCTTCATAAATTATATTATTTTGTTCATTATCGTTCAAGTCATCCCATAATTTATCTGTCTTTGATTTTTCACCGAAATTATTATCACCGATTAAATAATTATATTGATCTTCTCTTTCATCTCTTGTCTTAGTATTCCATATATCTCTCATTAAAACATCTTTATCTTTTTTATCTAAATGTTTGTAAGTGTAGTTTGCTCCATATCCATCTTCTGATGAATCTCCACCATCATCATTATATTCTGTCCATTTTAAAGGATCTCCATCTTTCCAACCATAAGATTTCCTATATTCTTCATCATAATCCTTTTGTATTGTTTTCGTTATTTTGTTATGATCATTTAAATCTTTCAATGCATTTTCATATTCTTGTGTACCATTCATTTTATAAACATCCCCATCACTTGAATTATATTCAAATTCTCTATCACTGTCAATTTTTCTTTCTTCATCAATAATTCTTTTCAGTCTTGCCTTTTCTAATTCCATCTCATTTGGAATTCCACCTGATTTCAAAACTTGTTTTATTGTATAATCATCTTTATATTCTTTAACCTTATCCACATTATTAATGCCATTTCCTTTAGATGTAAACTTGCCGTCACTATCTCGTGGGTGTTCATCTTCCACGAATGCTTCCGTAAATCCTACTGAAGATATTGATACTTTAGCATTTGGGAATGCTTTTGTATACTTCTCTAAATCATTTTGTATATCATCACCATTATAAAATTTGTCTTGATGTAAAGTTATACTCTTAATTGTATTTTCTATGTTAAATTGAACACTTCTAACCTCTAATTCATCTGCAAAAGATATAGGGTATCGATGACCTATTTTTTCTGCATCTACACTATTAGAATAAACATCATAATTATTGGGTTCAATTACCATGTCCATCCCATTCCATAATTTTTGATTCTTTATATTATCTTTATCAAATTCAACTGTAACACCTGCATTTTTACCAAAACCCATTCCAATATTTTTATCCATTGTAAATGATATGAATCTATAACCATATGGTTCTGCTCTACCTGTTTCTATATAAAAATCTAATTCGTCAGTTCTCATACCCCTGTATAATGATGTAGTTTCTTCATATTGTTTTTTAACGGTATTATTTATATTCTCACCATATTCCTCTAATTCCTTTTGTAAGTTTTTTATTTCAGGATTGGTTTTTGCTAACTCATCCCATTTCTTTTTAATCCCTTGCATACTGGAATCTGGATCTGCTGTACGTGAAAAAGGAGCAATTAAATATTCTTCGTCAATATCTGATATATTATTTTTTTCAATAACATCAATTATTTTATCTATAATTGAAACTCTTGGACTAGATCCTTTCTTTGCAAACTTTCCATCTCCATCTCGTGGATGTTCCTGTTCTACGAATGCTTCCGATGATACTAGTTTTATTACTGATAATGTTTCTGCTTCATTTCCACCAATTTTTTTCATACAACGCATAGTTAATTCTTCATTAAATGGATTCCAACTCTCACCTGATTTTTGAGGGAACTTTGGATGTAATTTAATCCATAACACTTTCATTCTGTTAAAATCTTCATCCCCAATTAAAACTTGATCAGCTCCTTTCTCAACATTGTCTTTCAAAGTATCATACATCATTTCTGTTATTGCAGAATGCTGTTCGTTTGCATATCTTGTCATTGAAGAACTATCCCTGTTCATAAATTCATTACTAGGATTTCCTATAAATTCACCTTTCTCTATTTTTTCTTTATCTGCATAATATTTATCTAAATCATCTCCCCATAATTGTTCTCCAACATCTGTATATCCATACTCATCCTTCTTTATACCATATTTTTTATCCAATGCTCTAATTTGATTAGCTGTTTCATCATTCCAAGATTTCCATTTTTCTTCATTGTCTTTACAATATTGGTTTACTGGTGGCATTTTATTTGCAAGTTCATTAAATTCAATAAGGTCATTTCTAAACCACTCTCTGGCTAAATCCCAGAAAGTATGACCAACTATTTCATGAACTACTGTACTTTTAAAATAAGGTATTGTCTGTGAAGGATAATCATATATAACTACTTTCTTATCACTTCCCCACCACATACCTCCCCACTTTGTATTCTTTCGATATTCTAGTCCTAAATAATCAATATGTTTTATCATCGCTTTTACTGATGGATCAGTATTCCAAAAACCTGTGAAAACCTTTACAAGTTCTGGATTTGTTGCATCTGATATGTTAATTCTTTGTGGATAATTTTTACCTCTTGATCTGTATGTCTTTATATCATGCAATCTACTACGATAGTTAAATTTCTGTTTTGTACTTAGAGGTTTTGATGTATCTCTCCAAGAAAATGGAGTATCATATTGTTTAGGTTTAGGTTTTGTTGTCCTTTTTGTTTTCCTTTTTGTTTTCCTTTTTGTCTTAGATACAGTTCCACTAGCAACAAATTGACCTGCATTATCTGGTTGTCCTCTTGGATGGTCATCCTCATTAAATGATTCGTCAATTTTTTTCATACAACGCATAACATATCACTCTTTATCTGGCACCATGTATTGAATACTGACTAACTTATTATTAATATATCCTTTCTTTACAATAAACAATGCTTCTTCTATTGGCACTATATTTCTATCTATATCCAAGTATTTTATGTCATATATAACATCATTTGATTTTGTAAATGATTCACCAGACACACTACTAAATAACTTCTTTCCCCTATTTTTCTTTTTCCATTCTCTACTCTTAATATCATCATGTGACTCCCACTTATGATCAACCATTAACTCATCATACACTTTAATTAGTTCTGGCAAATGTTTTTTTAATGTTCTTAATGTCCAATCTGTTTTATCGCTAAACATTTTATTAAATCTAGGATTTAACGAATCTGTTATTGCTGACATCATTTCAGTTTCTAAATTTTGACCATATCCATCCCTTCCAGTTTTATTAAACTCCTCAACATATGATTGTGCGTATGTACCAAGATACCTACCAACAGTTACAGGATCTAATTTCTCAGATATGTTTGTCAGTCTTTCCATCTGCTCTTTAACAACATTATTTCCCATCTCAGCTTGTCTCTCTCTAGTAGAAAAAACAGAATGTGTGAGTTCATGTGCTAGTAATTCTGGTAAAGGATTTTGTCCAAACTGATATGGATTATAATTATACATATTTATGGTATTGCTTTCTCTACTCCAATTTCCTCCAGATTGTAATTCTTTACCATTCACAGTAAATTTTTTTCCAGCACCTGCATGAATTGATAAATTCATTGGATTTTTTAAATCACGATTCCAAGTATTTTTACTTTGCATATAATTTAATTCTTCATACGCAAATTTAGATATGTTGTCATAATAATCTTTATTCTTATCCATGAAATCATCACGACCTACATCTGGTATAATATACATATGGGTATTGGAATTTATTAATGGTGTAACTACCTCATTGCCTATACGATCAATGTATATTCCACTATCTTCAACCATTGAATCTGCAACTTGATATTCTTTTAATTTATTAACATATATTTTCTCTCTCGAACTTAATTTGTCTTGATAATCCAACACTGAGTCATTATCAACATCTATATTGTATTTTTCATTTATAAAATCTATTGCACCTTGTACTGGGTTTCTTCTTGTAGAAAGATCATCTAATTTAGATTTTTCTAGAAATGAATCCATTGTATGTTGGCTAATGTGATCTATGGACATATTGTAACTTTTCTCTAGATTTTTTTTATAACTCACGGCAGTTTCCAAATTCACTTCATTATCTCCAAAACCAATCTTTCTTATACTGTCATCGGATATAATTTTATCAAGGATTTCCTCATCATTTGTATCATGTAATAAATCTAAACTTTCTTCTAATTCCTCTCTTTTATTATTATATGATGATACCATTCTATTTAATTCATAATGAGAATTATCATCATTGCCAAACACATCATTTTTAAAACTGTCTAAATCATAATCTATTTCTTCTAAAACACCATCATCATTCAATCTTTTCTCACTAAATATATACCCATTATCAAGTTCGCTTTTAACTAATGACAGGTTTCCATCTTCATCATAATATTTTACTTCCTTTCCAACACCAATAAAAGATGTATCAGATTCATTTTTCTTATAATGTATTCCAGTAACTACAACATTTTTAAACCCATGTTCTTCTGCCCACTTAGTATAACGAGAAAACTTACCCTTACTTGCAATTTGAGGATTTCCAAATGTATATTTAGAATCTTTCAATCCTTCTATTTCACGTTCAAAATCATGATTCTTTATTCTCTTTTTCATATCTTTGAAAGTATCCACTTTTTTATCTGTACTTCCTCCATCTTTATCCGTAAATTTACCGTCAGAATCTCGTGGATGTTCTAGTTCTTGAAATGATTCATGAGTTTTTAGTTTTTTTTTAACATATCTTCGTCTGGATCTGTAAATACCACATCTGGATGTGATTCTATTTCTTTAGTTAATTCTTCTGGGGTGGTCATCTTTGGTTGCATTTGGATTTCCTCTCCGAAAATAGTTCCACCTTGTTCCGTTACGGAAAAGTGAACTGTGTTTGTTTCATAATTTTGAGTTGGATCGAATGAGTATTTTTCTACTCCATTGGTGTTTGATATTGTCATTCCTGATACACCTCTGACACTAAAATCACTTTGAGATCTAACTGATTCTACAATTATTGGTTGTTCTACGGTATCGGTTTCTTTTGGCTCTGCATTTACACTTCCACCAAGAGGCATTTCATCTTCTTCTTCGTCTAGTTCTTCATTTGAGTATGATTCATATCCTTTACCATCACATTCTGGACAAGTTCTCCATTGTGCGAAATTTTCAATTTCTTCTGGATGACCACCAGAGTTTCCAATATTATTCAATTCTTCATCAAATGCTTGTCCACTCAAAGTACCTTCTCCATCACATCTCTCACATTTTTCTTCTTCATCTTCTGCTTTTGATTCCAATGATTTTGCATCATAAAATTTAAAATGCGTTCCACAATTTCTACAGTCAACATAATCTTCCATATAGTAAGGTGCTTCTACTGGACTTCCACAATTTATACATCCACCAAATCTAGGAGCTTGTTCAATATTATGTCCTGTATCTTTTTGATGCTGTGTAGGATCAGAAGTTTTTACACCACAGTCTTTACATTCCCAATCATTTGATTCATTTGCTTTTGATTCTTCTGCTCCACATACATCACAATGTCTTGGTAAATTATCATAACCATTAGGTAGAAATTGTCTCATGTCAAAACATTTTCTGCAATACTTAAAAATTTCAGTTGCTTTTGATTCTCCACTTGCTCTAGCTAATTCAGGTGAGTCTTGATTAGCATTTATAAGTTGGTCTCTAGATACAGTTTGTTTAACTCCTCTTTTACCACTCATTGAAATTATAACCACCCTATTACCATTATCTTCAATTACTGAAAAAATTCCTCTTTCTGCTGATGGATCTTTAAATGCAACTAAATCTCCTCCCTTTATATTAAATACATCAAATGATTCACTTGATTTAATATTTTTGATTGATGCTCTTTTTAATTTTGCTTCAACTGCTTCAATAGTTGCTATTGGGAATCCTGCATGATAGACAAGTGAAACTTCTCTAAATTCTGCTCCCTTGATTAAAGTATAACATTCTACATCACAAACCTTTGGTGAATCAGAATCATAGAAGATACCCAATGATACTGCCATATCCATCTCATCTACTTCTTTTTGGAAGAATTCGTTTTCGATTACTCCCTCATAGAACAGTGTAAGTTTATCTGCATCCCATGTAAGTGTAACCTCACCAACTTCATAGTCCTTCTCATTCTCCAAATGATCTCTCATTTCTCCGTCAAGTCTGTCAAGTTCTTCTTCTGCACCTGCTGTTGATGAATGGTTTAGTAATAATGGAAGTGTTTTGCCGTGTCCTTTTGCAAGTTCTTCTGGTAGGTATATTCTGTCATTTAGTGATACTCCTGCGTATGCAAGTGTGCCTTTGATCTTTTTGCCGTCTTTTCTAACAGTTGGTAGTCCATACATTAATCCAACTGATTCTCCTGCCTTTGCATGACTTTTTAATATATTAATTTCATTTTTAACAAATTTCTCATATTTGCTTATACTTGCCTCTAATCCTTTTGTCTTACAACCACATGATTCAGTTGCTTTTGATTCTTTTGTATAACTCTCGACTAATACATCACCTGATCTTTGCTCTCTAATTTTCATGTAATTTCTTTGATAAGCCATATTCATAATCTTTGATACTTGATTGTAATGCTGACCATCTCCAGCTCCATGATCATTTCTCATATGTTGCTCCCATTTATCAGTATTACCGAATTTGTCAAATGGGAAAACTTTAGGACAATCACTTTTACCACAAACTACTACTTTTACTATATCTTTTTCTCTTTCATATCTATCTGCATTTGCTTGTCGCGTTGCCATTCTATCTCGTTGTTCAGCATGTGAAGCTCCTCTACTTATCCAATTAGGATCTGATAGATCACGATTTGGATTATTCATATCATAACTTGACCATTCATTTGCTTTTGATTCACCAACACTATTCACATATCCCATGATACGTGCTGAAGTAACTTTCGGTGTCCACCGATCTACGACACCATTTTCTGCCCAAGCCGAGCCATTAAGTGATTCCAAATCTGCGACAAGAGACATTGCATCTTTTCTGTCAACCCAGAATGAACAAGATTCACTAAAAATTCCACTACCCACGCCACCATCTATACGCCATTTAGCATTGTATTTACGAGCTATTTTATTAAATTCATCTCTTAATAATTCACTACCATTACCTCTTGAACCATATTCAGTTCCAAATCCAATACTAGCTATTGGCTTAAGCTCTTCCATATCGCCAAACGTAGTATCTTCATTTGCTTTTGATTCTCCACCTTTAGCAAATGGATTAGGTTTATTTTCTTCTTCAACTGGAACTTCTTCTTGTGGGATTTGTGGTGGCATTTGTGGTGGCATTTGCTGTTCTCCTTGCACATCTCCAGTACCATCACAATCTGGGCAATCTTTTAATCCTAATTTTTCAACGGTTATTTTTCCTGCACCTTTGCAGAATGGACAGTTTCCTACTCCCTCATTTGTATATAATTTTCCCTCAAAAACCAAGTCCGATTCATGCTCTTTGTAATTCTCGCCAACATAAACTGGTCTGTAAAATACACCGAATTGATCTTGTATGTAATTTTCGTTAAGTAAAATATTATCTAATACCTCATTACCATCTTTCATTTTAACATCACTTGAACTTACAATTGATCTGACATCATCTATCCTATGACCACCATGCCCTTTTTGTTTTCCTCGTGGAAATTCACTTGGGTTGGATGACCATGAAACATAACCATTAACACTTGGGCCTTCCCATTCATCTCCACTATAATCAAAACCAGATACTACGACTTCACTTCTTCCATCATGATCACTGAAAGATATTGTATCACCAACTTTTACCATCTTCCCACCAACTTTGAAATCATTAGGTTGCCATTCATAATAATTTCCATCTTCTTTTGGTGCTTCTGGATATTGCATATCATTTTTACTAGGATGTAAAAGTGTCACAGTTGCTGGTCTTGAACCCCATGAATCTTCAATAATATAATGACCATCTTTTATAAAATCTCTTTTAGAATTAATTTGCTCTAACTTATTAAATGCACCTTCTTCGTCATTTTTCTTCACACTACTTAGTATACTTTTTATTGAAGATTGACTTGCATCCCCTCTCCTCTTTATTGGTTTCACTGGTTTATCACTTGCTTTGAAATTAGCCATCTTCCAACCAATATCACCATATGCTTTTTTACCTTTATCAGTTAATCTATAGTAATACTTACCATTAAAACTTTTAAAAGTTTGATCTTCTATCACACCCCTACTCGTTAATATTCTTATAAAATCAGTTCCACTACCAGTTAATTTGGACATTTTATTATAAAGATCATTTGAATTCATCTCCACATCTAAATATGTTCCATTTTGTGATGAACTTTTATCCCAAACTTTGAAAAGTAATTTCTCATCTACTGCTTTCCAAGAAGGGTTTTCATCTTCTCTAGATTTTTTAAGTTTTTTTCGTAAAGTATTGCGTTCTTTTATTTTATCATTAGTTTCATTCCATTCTTTTGTTTCTTCTTCATATGCCTTCATATTGTCATCATGTTCTTTCTGAGCATTGTTTATTTTTTTAGGTTTATCTGAGTCATTAACTGAACTTCCACCTGAACCAGTTGTAAATTGACCACCTTGATCTCTTGGGTGTTCTTCTTCATTAAATTCTTTTGATTCACTTGGCATTGTCATTGCTTCTTCTTCTTTATAATTATTGTTTGCAATCATACTAACTGCTGGGCCGGAAACTGTGCCAATGCCTTCTTCTTTTGCAGTATTTGATTCAGTTTTAAGTGAAGTTGTGTCATCTGATTGTTTTTTTGTAGATAAACCAACATCTTGATTTTTTGTAGATAATTCTGTCTCATCTGAAGATAAAATCATATTATTTCTTGTCCTTTTTTTCTATTAAAGTATTTTCTTTTTCTTTTTCCCATTCTGCCCTACGTCTATCTTCCCCTGCTTCCTGACGAATAACTATCTCAAACTCCACTTCATCCTTGACAAAAGTCCTACAATCACATTCTTTTCTTTCTGGTTTACGTTCAACTATCTTTCTACATGATGGCACATGACTGGAATACTTGTGTCCACATCTAAAACAAATACGGCTAGATCTGGGTATTTTCCTTGCCCATTCTGGTCTATTCATATTTTTTTCACTGGTTTTCTTCATTTACGGCTTCTCCAAGATTTGGTTTCTTGGGCTTTATCCATTCTTTCTTCTCCAAATTCTTCCTCTAGTAAATCCAATAGTTCCTCATCTTCAACCCCTGATTCTATAAGTTCTTTTTCACGATTAATTATATCCTTAATTGATCTTTTCTTTTTTGGTTCTTCATCAGATTTTTTATCCTTTGGTTTATCATCCTTTGGTGTTTTCTTTTTTGGTTTATCTTTCTTTGGTTTATCTTTCTTTGGTTTATCATCCTTTGGTTTATCATCCTTTGGTTTATCATCCTTTGGTTTATCTTCTTTTGGTGTTTCCTTTGGTGTCTCTTTCTTTGGTTTATCCTCATCTGTTAATTCGTCTTTATCATCTACCTGTTCTTCTTGTGTATCTTCCTCAAATGGATTTTCTTTTGGTGATTCTTTAACATCTTCTTCGTCATCTTCTACGGTATCATCTGATGTTTCCTCAAATGGATTATCCTCAGATTCTTCCTCAAATGGATTTTCTTTTGGTTCTTCCTCATTAACATCTTCTACAGTATCAGTTTGTTCTTCAAATGGATTTTCTTTTGGTTCCTCTCCAGTTGGATCTTCTAATGGATTTTCTCCAGTTGGGTTTTGAAGTTCTGCATCAAACTCATCTTGAGTCATTGCAGTGTTTAAGTGTGATTCATATTCCTCTTTTGTAACAATCTCGAATTCTAACTCAACTTCTGGTTGCTGTTCATCAGAATCTGGGTTTTGATCAAATCTTAGATCTGGAACCTCATTTCCTTGTTCATCAGTAAGATCAGTATAATTTCTTCCAGTCTCAGGATCTTGATGTAATAAGTTTGGATCTACTTCTTCCTCGTCTATTCCAGATAAAGTTGGATCGTTCATATCTCCATCAGTTAAACCAGTTCCAATTTCATCTTCTTCTAATGGCTCTTTCTCATGTGGTACTATGTTAGTTCCACGTATG